>Ga0335394_10004429_pt1 | contig 15974 bp, 15 predicted proteins | sample MAT03_FD_205741 | JGI IMG/M metagenome (GOLD analysis project Ga0335394, IMG submission 205741) | Freshwater microbial communities from Lake Fryxell liftoff mats and glacier meltwater in Antarctica - MAT-03 (spades assembly) (version 2) ... | reverse complement strand
TAAACAGGTTGCCCGAGGCTTCTTCGCCTACGATAGGGCGGGGGCAGGTTGGGATGCAAGCCGCACGAAAACCGCCACCTTGCACCTTCCATCTTCTGCGTACATTTTCACGCGCCGTGAGCCGATCTATATCGATTTCAACGGGATCCCGTCGGGATTTCCTCCGGTGCATGGTCGTGGGAAGCGCCACATCCATGGTGCTCGGAAATGCCTGGAGCGGAACGGTCCTGGCTTCCGTCCAAACTCAGACCGTCGGCGAGCCTGGCATTCTGCGGCTGAAAATCGCGGACTTCCCACCCCTTCAAGCGACCTTCGGCGCCGTGCGTCTCGCCTTCGCCTCTCTGCGCCAGGTTTCTCCCATGCAACCGATCATCGTCTCTCGCGACGATACCGAATTCTTCGCTGTCTCAGCCGAGTGCACCCACCAAGGCTGCCTGATTCCGGCCTTCGCAGCCACTAAGACGTCTACGTGCCCCTGTCATGGATCGCGGTTTGGCCACGACGGCCGCGTCATCCGCGGTCCCGCCAACGCCCCGTTGCCACGCTATGACGTGATCACCGAGGTTCCCGGCGTGGTCCAGATCCTGCTCCCCGAGATCGACAGTTTCGAGGTAACCATCCAGAAAGTCGCCACTCCAGGCGCGACCCGCGTGGCACTGGGTTTCCAGGCGATGTCCAATGTGGATTACGAGGTCCTCAGCCGCGCTTTGGTGACGGCACCGTGGGAGGTTCGGTCCTTCGCCCTCACGGAAAGCGGATCCACCGACCGCACGTCGGTCAAGGGAACCGGTGCCAACCAGGTGGTTTACGTGGAAAGTGAGGGAGGCAGCGGATTGTTCGCGGTGTCCGCAAAGGTCAAGCAGGTCTGAGGCGCAGCGCGGTTAGCCGCGCTCGATGCAGGCGTAGGCGTTGTGATTGTGGATGCTCTCGTGGTTTTCGGCTTCCACTTTGTACCACGTGACATCGGGGTGCTCGTTCAGCTTCAAGGCCACGTTTCGCACCAAGTCCTCCACGAACACCGGGTTTTCATAGGCCCGTTCCGTCACCGCCTTTTCGTCAGGGCGCTTGAGCAGCGAATACAATTCGCTGCTCCCGCAACTCTCCACCAGGGCAACCAGATCTTCGATCCACACGATCTCGCGGGCCCGGATGCTGACGGTGACATAGCCACGCTGATTGTGGGCGCCGAACCGGCTGATGGCTTTCGAACAGGGGCAGAGCGTTGTCAGTCCGACCACCACCGTCATCAAAAAATCGATCTCCGTGCCCGTCGCCGTCGCTGCAAAACGAACCGTGTAGTCCAGTACACCTTCCTGCCCGCTCACCGGCGCTCGTTTGGTCAGGAAGAATGGGAACTCCATTTCCAAGTGCGCCGATTGGGCATGGAGCCGCGATTGCATCGCCCGAAGGATGTCCGGGATGTTTTCCACGTGGACGATGCCGCCGTGGGCATTGAGCACTTCGATGAAACGACTCATGTGCGTGCCCTTGAACTCTTTGGGCAGGTCAACGTACATCCCGATCGTCGCCACGGTGTTCTGAAGAATCTTTGCCTTGTCCCGGATCTGAATCGGAAACCGCAGGCCACGGACCCCCACCTTGTCGATGCGCAGATTGCGGTGGTCGCGTTCGCTCTGTTTGTCGTGCAAAGCGTTTTTTGAATGCTGCGGTGGACTGTCGTTGCGGCCCATGGAGTGGAGTTCGGCTTCCTCGGTCCCTTCGAACATGGGCTAGGCTAGCAGGCTTCCTCAGGGCTGCCAACCGAACGTCCCAACGGTTCGCTCGGTGCCTTGTCGACCAGCCCACCCGCGTCTATGGTTCCGCGTGTTCTCGCATAGGTCCTTGGGTGGATTTGCCGCCTTGATGCTGGCTCTCGTGCACGGGCCCGCATTTGCGGAGTCCAAGACAATTCGACTGCGCAACGAAGCTATTCGTACCGAGCGTCCCGCACCTCCAGCCCTCCGCCTGCAGGCCGCCCCTGAGCGCGTCTCCGGCTTGTACCTGATTCAATTCATTGCGCCTCCCCAACTCGCCTGGCGCGAAGACGTGAAGGCTGCCGGGGTCGAACTGCTCCGCTACGTCCCCGATGACGCGTTCATCGCCCGTTTGTCCCGTTCCGACCTGTCGGCGCTCCGAACCCGCCACTTTGTCCAGTGGGTTGGCGAATACAGGCCAGACCATAAGGTGGCGGCGCGCCTCCGTGAGTGGGCGGCGGCAGGACAAGACCTGAACGTCAGCCTTCAACTTGTTCCCGGCGCCAACCCCGCCGAACGCGTCGCCCTCCGCCGGGCCATGCAACGCTTTGACCGCGAAGCCCCACTGAGCCAGGGCGCCATCCTTCAAGGCAGAATCTCCGCCGCCCAACTCGCCTTCCTCGCCCGTTCACCGCTCGTCATCTGGATTGAACCAGCCCCGCAGATGCGGCTCATCGACGAAATTGCCTCCAAAATCGTCGGCGGCGGCGACTACCTCACGGGCGAACCTGGGGATGACCTCCCCGGTCTCGGCGGCGGCGGAGAAGACGATGATGACGACGTTGGAGGCGTCCTCAACAGCCGCCGGATCGGTCGCCACGGTTTGCCCTCGGTGAAACATCAGACCATGACCCAGCAGCTCGGCTTCGATGGTACCGGGGTGGTAGTCGCTGTCGCCGACAGCGGACTTCATAATGGCGACGCCGAGTCAATGCACCCCGACCTCCTCGGGCGCGTCGATGCCTTCTTTCACTACGGGTCGCTCACCGACGCTGCCGACGAACACAGCCACGGCACCCACGTCACCGGGATCGTCGCCGGCGATGGCGCGACCGGTGAAGAGGACGATTTCGGGAACCTTTACGGTCTTGGCGTCGCACCCGGAGTTCACATCGTGGCCCAACGGATCTTCGATGGCATCGGCAATTATGAGCCCGCCCCTACCATGGAAACCCTCACCCGCGACGCCGTCCGTGCCGGTGCGGTGATCGGCTCGAACAGCTGGGGCGACGACACCCAGGGCCGCTACGACCTCAGCGCTGCTGAGTTCGACGCCCTGGTGCGCGACGCCGATGAACTCTCGGCCGGTGAACAGCCGTACATCCTCGAATTCTCGGCCGGCAATTCCGGCCCCGGTCCCCAAACCATCGGCAGCCCCGCCGTGGCCAAGAATGTCATCGCGTCGGGCGCATCGCAGAATGATCGCTACGGCTTCTTCCTCTTCGAAGACGGCACCGACGCCATGGCTGACTTCTCCAGCCGCGGCCCCTGTGAAGACGGCCGTATCAAACCCGATGTCGTCGCCCCAGGCACTTGGATCGCCTCGCTCCAGTCGGCGTCGGCCACCGACGAAAACGCATGGACCCCGATTTCCGCCAACTACCAGTTTCAGGGTGGCACCAGCCAATCCGGACCTCACGTCTCCGGAGCCGCCGCTGTGTTTGTTCAATTCTGGCGCGAAACGCGGGGTGGCTTGACGCCGTCTCCCGCTTTGGTCAAGGCCGCCTTGATCAATTCCAGCATCGACCTCGACGACGAACTTGGCGGCACCGACCCCATCCCCAACAACGACGAAGGTTGGGGCCGCGTCACTCTCACGAACCTCATGGCGTCGGCCCGCCGATTTGATTACGTCGATCAAACCGTCTCCCTCACCAACCAAGCCCTCTTTGAGCGCCGGGTCCTAGTCGGAAATCCGCGCCTCCCCGTCAAGATCACCCTCACTTACACCGACGTTCCTGGATTGCCCGCGGCCATCCCCGCACTCGTCAACGATCTCGATCTCGAAGTCATCGCACCCGATGGCACCCTGTTCCGCGGCAATGCTTTCGTGGACGGTGAGTCCATCCCCAATGCCTTCGCCGCCGACTCCATCAACAACGTCGAGGGAATCCATCTCGCCACCCCAATCTCCGGTGAGTACCTCCTTCGGGTTCGCGCCACCCGGGTGGTCGAAGACATCCATCGCCGTGCCGGAATCGCCCCGGTTCAGGACTTTGCCCTGGTCGCTTCCGGCGATATCCCACTCCCGGGCGAGGGCGTTGTGATTTTACATCGGTCGGCCTACGCCGCGCCCGCAACGGTGCTGGTTCGCCTCATCGATTTCGATCTCCGCACCGAGTCGACAGTCGAAGTCCGGGCCCGCAGCGGCACGGAACCGCTGGGCGAACCGATCCTGCTCAATCGGGCCGGCTCGGTCGGCGTCTTTACCGGGAACGTCGCCATCGCCATCGGTCCCGCCAGCCCCGACGGCCGACTTCAGGTCGCTCACGACGATGCAATAATCGTCGCGTATCAGGACGCGTCGCCCGCCGGAACCCGTTCGGGCAGCGCCCTCGTTGATCAGGTACCGCCCGTCATCTCGGGGGTTGCCGCGTCCACTCGTTTCGGCCGTTTGCTGGTTTCGTGGGAAACGGACGAGGACGCCGATGCGGTCGTCGAGTTCGGAACCTCGGCTGCGCTGGGAAGTTCGGTGACGAACCGCGGGCCGGACACGTTGCACCGCGTCCAGGTGGATAGCCTGAGCCGCGACCAAACGGTCTATTTCCACGTCCGATCCCGTGACGCTGCCGGTAACGAAGCCTTCGTCGATGACGGCGGCAAGCCTTTCGAAACCAAGCTCGCAGCGACAGCCACCGTGCTGCTGGTCGATCAGTTCGACGATCTGCTGCTCAACGACTACCTGACGATTGGCACCTACACCGATGCTTTGGACGCGGTCGGAGCGTCCTACGAGGTCTGGGACGTTTTCGCCGAGGGACGAGCTCCAAGCTTCGAGGAACTCCGGAATTATCCCGTCGTCATCTGGCGGCTCGGCGAGTTCTTCGTTTCGCTCGGGACCAAGGACATCCAGGCCATGCGCGATTACGTCAACTCCGGTGGGGGACTCTTCATGGCGTCCATGGAATTGCTCAGCCGACTCGACGAAGGAGGGTTCACGAACTTTCGGAAGAATATCCTTCACGTCGAGGACTACGACGTTGATCCGGGACTCGGTGGAATCTTCGGCAGCGATAGTCTCTCGATGACCAGCGGCATCGATGCTCCCCTCGATTTTTCGGAATTTCCCGATCTGATCGTCATTCCGTCGGATCTCTCCGACACATTCCGCACCACGACCGATGCAGCCCCCATCCTCTTCGACTCGGCCACCGGCTATCCCGTCGGTGTCCGATATCCCAAGGCAGGCGGGGATGGTTCGGGGCGGGTGGTCTTCTTCTCGTTCCCGTTCGACGCCATTCCCGCCGATGGCGACGTCCCGAACAACCGTGTCGAGATCCTTCGGCGCGTCCTCGCCTTTCTCGCCCCCGGAACCAGTGGATTGGCCTCACTCCAACTCGATCGTGAGGAGTATACCCTCCCGGCTCGCCTGATTATCGAGGTCAGTGATCGGGATCTCGCCGCGAGCGCCAGCGTCTCCGTGCGCGTCACCTCATCCCGCAATCCAGCCGGATTATCCGTCGAACTCATCCCTGCCGGCCGGCCCGGCCTGGTTCGGGGTCATGTTCTCTTGGTGCCTGAAACGCCCCCGCCGAAGGCCGGGGAGTTTCCGGCCCGGCATGGCGACCTCATCCAGGTGAGCTATGCCGATGCCCCTCCCGGCCAAACCATCTCGGTCGCTGCCTACGTCGATACCGAAGCCCCGGTCATCACCGAGATTGTCATCGAACCCGATTACACCGATGCCACCATCCGCTGGTTCACGTCCGAGCCCACCGATGGGCTGGTGAAGTACCGTGACCTGGGTTTTCCCTCGAACCTCACCGTCTACCACGCCGAGTTCATCGAGGATCACGAACTCATCCTCAGTGGCCTCGAACCCGACCGCGAATACGAGGTCGAAGTGGTCTGCCGCGATCCTGCCGGCAATACCCGCACCGACGACAATGCCGGAAAACGTCATCGGTTCCGCACCCTCAAGCCCATCAACCCACCGTTTCGGGATGGAGGCGAGAGCGGAGCGGGCAACTGGACCGTCGGCTCCACCGTCATTGATGAGGAAACCTTGTCCCTGCTGGTCTCGTCGACCTGGGAACTCGGCCTGCCGGCCAATGAACTCGCCACCACCGCGTTCGCCGGCGTGGCCTGCTGGGGCACCAACCTCAGGGGAGAGGCCAACGACTTCTCCGAAGCCTCCCTTATCAGCCCCGCCATCCTGCTCTCCGGTGGCAATCGTGCCACGCTGAAGTTCGCCCAGAACTATGACTTCTTCCCCCGTTCCGAAGACCTCGACATCATCGAAGTCGGGGGGCTCTACGTCACCACCAACAACGGCGCCGTCTGGACCCCGCTCCGATCGTATGGCGAAGCCTCCGACGGCTGGGAAGTCGAGGAAGTCGACCTCAGCGCGTACCTCGGCAAGACCGTGCGCTTGGGTTGGGCTTATTCCCTCTTATCCCTCGACACCATCGAGCATCCCGGCTGGCTCGTCGATGAGGTCGAACTGACCATGGCCACCTTCGTTCCTGGCACGTTAATCCTCTCCAACAATCTCCATCAGGCCACCGTCTCCGTTCGCGGACCGCTCAATCGAGTCGATCGCGGACGCCTGACGGTGATCAACAATGCTCCACCGGGCGAGTACCGGTTCGAGTATGGCGACGTTCCGTTCTATGGCACACCCGTCGTGCGAACCAACGTTCTCGCCGAGGGTGCCACCCTCGTGGTCGAAGGCCGCTACACCATGACCGACTCCAACGGCGACGGCATCAGCGATTCCTGGGAGGAACGATTCCTCGGCGGCGTCGCGCCTGGTCATCAACCCGGCGACGATCGCGACGTCGACGGTTTCAGCGACTACGCCGAGTTCGTCGCAGGATCGAACCCGACCAACGCCTTGTCGCGGCTTGTGCTGTTGCCGCCCACATTGGAGGGGCAGGGGAACCTGTCGTTGAAGTGGGAAAGCGCGGCTGGGCACGCGTACAAAGTTTGGGGTAGCCCGGATGCACGGAACTGGCAGCCGATGACCGACTGGATCCGTGCAGCGACGAGTCTGCAAACAGCTACGGTACCGGGTCCCACCAACGGAACCCCCTACCTCTTCAGGATTCAGGTCGAGCGATGATTCGGACCAGGCAGGGGGAGTCGGGACCTGGGGAACTGGCAGGTGATCGACGGCGAAGCCTTGGAGGAAGGCTGCCGAAAGAGGTCGGTTTGCAGGGGAATCTGCCGATTGGGAGCATGGCTCATGAATTCGAAGGAATACCGCTTGCCTTAGGCAGGGGCGCAACGGCATGCTCTGCGGACTTAGACGCGGGGTGGAGCAGCCCGGTAGCTCGTCAGGCTCATAACCTGAAGGTCATAGGTTCAAATCCTATCCCCGCAACCAATTTCCGTTGCACTGCAACGACTTAAGCCGCTGGCCTTCAGCGGCTTATTTGCTTCTCTGGCACGGTTCTCCGATTCGACCCCAAACCGTGCAACTCATTGAAATACAGTGCGATACTGTGCAACGTTGTAGAACTTTTGTGCCGCAAATCGGGGCCCTCAGAACGGCAGGTTCAAGTCGGCGAGGTCTCTGATCTGATAATTGCCCCGTGGGAAGATTCTGGTCGGTGCGCGAAATCCACGGGGTGGGACAGAAACGTGATTCGCGGCATTCCCCGGATTCGACTTCGGTTCCGAAAGGTTCCGCTCAATGCCGGAAGCCAAACTTGAACCCAACTTTCGAGCCTCGGAACTCCGGAGCACCCGCGTCGAAATGTTCTCGCGAGATTGTCGAAACCCAGACAGCGATGTAGAAGTTCGCCGCCAATGGGCACGCGCGCCCAGAATGAACGCAGGTTTCAACGCTGGGTTGAACTGCCCGGCAACGGACGGCGTTATCTGTTGGACGTTCCCGGGCGACACGGTTGGCTGGCGCGATACGTGAAGGAGGTCGACGCCGGGGAGAGGACGATCCGCTTCCGCCAGGAGATTTACGACGATGCTGGCGCGCTGGTCGAGACCCACGAGAAATACCCCGTGGATGGCGGACACAGGAAGGTTTAGGATATCGCCATGACGATCACAAAGGACGCAATCGCCGACCGGATCGCCGCCTACCTGCACCACCGCATTGGATTGGACGAACTTGTTGGTTGGGCCGAAGACGCGGTGATGGACGGCGATTTTGATCCGGCCGACGCTGTGACCCTGACCGAGGTAGTCGCCCGAATCGGTGTCGCCGACGTCCGAGCCTTCGGACTCACCTGGGAGGACTGCGAAGTCCTTCTGCGGCGCCTTGGCTACGCGGCGCGAATTGAAGTTGTCGAGGGGTGAACCCCGCCGACTCACCGTCAGGTAACATAACCTAACGCCACGGAAAACACGCCCAAACCCCACCCCCAGTTTCCGTTGCAGCGCAACCACTTAAGCCACTGGCCTTCAGCGGCTTATTTGCTTTTCTGGCACGGTTCATGATTTCCGGCCAAAACGGTTTCCACTCGTTTCCGAAAGCTTCCATTCGGTTCCGGTAGCCAAACTTTTGCCAAATAATTTGGCCCCCGAGGACCTGAAGGCCCGCCGGTTCAACTCAAGGCCTACGTCGCTTCCCGCTCCGGTTCCTGTGAATAACTCGGGAGTGGGTTGGACCGCCAATGTCCCACCCACTCGGGCAGAGTCTTCGCCAACCAATCCGCGCCCGGGGCGATTGCACCGGGGCAGGGGAAGCGACACATGCCTGGAAAGAAACGCTGCTTCGTGACGGTTCGAGCCCTCAAGCGGCTCGATGAATCGCTCCTGTGCGAGGTCCTCGGGAAGTTCCCTCAGTACCTCCACGCTCGCGGTCTGGCCCTTCCAGACCCACCCGACCCCGACACGCTGAACTACGAGGCAATCCGAGAGGCGTGCCTATCCGAGGACATCCCGGCCGAACTCGACGACGTTCTCTTCTTCGCGAGCATGCTCGGGACTAAGAGGGGCCAGGACCAGATCGAGCGGGAAGCACGGTCCCGGAAGCGGCGGCTGAACTTCCGCACCGACGGAATCACTGGCCCCGATTTCGCGATGAAGGCCTGGCTGCACGAGTGGCCCCGAAACCGGGACCTGCTCGAAGCGGCCTACGCCGGCGCCCGGATCTTCGGCAAGTCGGCGTACGTCTATAACCCGATGTTCCGGGACGTTCGTGCGCGATTCCGGGAACCGACGCCGGAACTTCTGGCGCAAGCGCGCACCCAACTGGAGGACTACTTCACCAATCGGGAGGGCCTGGGCAAGGGGACGAACATCGTGCCGTACGATTACCCCCGGGAGATTTGGTTCCTGGTCCGCTACCCCGGGCAGAAGCAGCGCCATCCCGGGTACGACGACGAGGGCAACACGATCACGCACGTCTTCCGGCCGGAGGAGTACGACGCGGTGGTGTACCACAAGGGCTACGGCGACCTGCGCCTGAACACCAACCGGGTCCGCGAGCACACTCAGTATCGCATCACCTTCGGGCACCTCCTGTTCGACGAGGCCAACGTGTTCGATCCGCGCACGGAGATGGTGCGCCTGGACCCACTCCTCGGCGAGTGCGTCGACCTCTTCAAGTGCGAAGACATCGAAGGGCTCGCCGCGATCCACCCCATGGAGGTCTGCTTCTCCTCGAACGCGCAGCCGGCGATCCGGATCACGTGGCGAGCGGACCAGGACGTGTCGCTGCTCGACCACAACCAGTACGGCAAACGTCTCCTGCCCGCCGAAGCGCACTCGGTGGTCTTCGCCAAGTTTCGGTATCGCCTGAGCCAGCGAACGGACTGGGGTCGGTTGACGGTTCACAAGGGCCGCGAGCTGACCTACGAACGGGACGGCGACTGCGTGGTCGTCGAGGAATGGCTCCGACGCCGGAAGTTAGTGAAAACCCCCATCGACGGCATCACCCCATGAATCAGCCCTTTTGGACCACTCTCGCCCAAATCAAAGACCGCAAGGACACCCTGTCCGGTTGGCAGTTCTTCTTCGGCGCTCAGTACGACGCGCTTCGGCCTTTCCTGCTCGTCTGTCCGGGGGAATACGCAACGAGCTACCTGCATCCCGGAGCGCGGTCTGCTCGGCCTGCGACGATTCGAGAACCGGTGGGCGGCCTACGATGATTCGGAGTTCAGCTCCGATGACGAGGACACGGAGCTGACCGAGGCCGACGTATTGCTCTACCGACTGGAGATCGGTGCGTTCCGTGAACGCCTCCGGACTGCGCTGCGGATCGACGGTCCTTCCAGCACAGTTGGTCCGGTAATCGAATGTCTCGGCACCTGCACCCAGGGACCAAAGCGTCGTCGGGTGTTCTGGGTACCAGCGAAGGACGCCGCCGCCGCAATCGTTCAATGCCAGGAAGTCATCGGACGAGCTGGGCCGGAGGGTTGCGCTGTCGTCACCTCGCTGGGCGAAGCGGTCGACCGGATGCTCATGGCGGCAGGCGTGTCCGGGGTCGGACTCAACGAACGGATCACGCCGACGCCGGGCGGGTTCGAGGGCGGTTGCGGCATCGCCTGCCGACATCTGGCGCCACGGGACCTGCCGGTTCACGAACTGAAGGACCACCTGGACACACGCCTCGATACGTTGGCGGAGCGGGTGGTCGCCCTGAACCAGGAAAACGAGACCTTGAAGCAGAACCTGGCCCGGGTCCTGACAGAGTTCGCTCGACGGGTGGATCCTGAATTCCTTGCTCTGGTCTTCGTGGTCCTCGCGGCGGGGTCGATGCGTGCGGCAGCCAAGGCGTTGAAGCTGCCGAAGTCGACCCTGGATGACCGCCTGAAGCAGTACGTGGGCCGCGGCGGCGTCTACAAGCTGCTGTTCTCCGCGCTCGACCTGAGACGCAAAGGCCTTGGCCAGGAACCCATCGAGAGCTTCAACGATCTCTTCATCCGTCACCAACCGCAGGGAGCGGCGCCCGGACCCGATCTCTGGCGGGAGCTGCTCGACGGACTCCAGGCGTTGAATGTGGAGAACTGGCAGCAGATCCGCGCCGAACTCATCGACCTGCTTCAGACCGAGAATCCGGACACTTGACCGGACACCCACACTTCGTGTCCAAAGCGTTCAGCATGAGGTGGTACCGGTAGCGGTACCCCCTCTTTTTTGGGCGAATTCCGGACACCCGTCCGGTTGGTGAGATGAAGATCACCGACCGGCGAACCAGGCGCTTCCGGGCCAAGGCCCCGGTGAAGCCGCTCCCCCCGACCGAGCGGGGCCTCCGGTTCTACCACCTTCTCGCTCTCGCCGAGGAGGGCAGCAAAACGGCCGCAGCGGATCTCTTCCGCGAGTTCGGCTTCCGGTTCGGGGAGGACGCGCCATGAACCGGGTCGAGGAGTTCCTCCAGATCCTGCTGACGGCCTCGGACGCCCGCAAGGAGGCCGCCCTCAGCGTCCTGCGTGGCCACGCCCAGGCCGTCGAGCCCGGCTCCCAGCCTCTGACCTTCGAGCCCCTGCTGACGCGCGCCGAGGCCGCCCGCCGGTTGGGCGTCACCCGCCAGACCCTGATCCTCTGGAAGGTGCCCGCCACGTCGGCCATCGGCCGCAAGCGGTACCGCCTCTCGGACATCCAGACCTACCTCAGTTCGGAGGAGTTCCAGCGTCGGCGCGCGGCGATTCGCGCCAAACGAAAGTCTTCGGAAGCCAAACGGCAACCGACCTCAGCAAGCGCAAGCAAACCAAACCAGAAAGGAAACTGACCCATGGCCGTATTGACTCAACCAACTGACACCACCAACCCGTTCACCGAGGTCATCGGCAACGACCTCGCCCCGGCGGGTACCTACATCGCCACCGTCATCGACGTGCGCGACGAGTTCGGCGTCGTCCGAACGAGGTTTCAATCCACCGAGACCGAAAAGGTCGACCTGACCACTTTCCTGTTCGGCTTCCGCGACGTGCAGGGCCTGCCGCACAAAGTCGCGAGCCGGCGGATGAAGATCAGCGGTAACGAGAAGTCCGCATTGTTCGCGTTCCTGAAGTCGCTGTTGGGCAGGGCGCCCGAGTACGGATGGGATTATTGCTCGCTCAAAGGCGCGAAGTGCCTGCTCACGGTCGAGCACGTGAAGCGCAAGGACGGTGTCGGAGTGTTCGCCTCGATCGCGGCGCTGTCGCCGGTCCCGCAGGGTCTGGCGATTCCTGCCGCGCCTGTTGCACCCGCTCCCGTGGTCGTCCCGGTGCCGCTGCCGCCTCAGCCGGTCGCCGCGCTTCGCCCGGCACCGGCTCCCATGGCGCCGAGCATCGAGACCTTCGACGAGGAAGTTCCCTTCTAGCCATGAAACACTGCAACGAGTGCGGTTGAACTCTGCCGCTGGAGAGCTTCTATCTTCGGGCGGATGGAAACGGCTATCGCAGCGCATGTCGGAGTTGCTGGGCGGACTACGCGAAGCAGCGGCGTTCCGAATATCCCGAACGCGTCCGAGAACAGGAGCGGCGGTTCGCTCAGAGTGAACGCCGCCGGCGATGGCGGGAGAATTACTACCGCCACAATTCCGAGAAGATTCGCGCGCAGGGCCGGGTGCGGGATGCGGTAGGTCGTGGACGACTGGAGCAGCGTCCCTGCGCCGTCTGCGGAGCGGAGAAGAGCGACGCTCATCATCCCGACTACCGACGGCCCCTTGAGGTCATCTGGTTGTGTCGCAAGCACCACATGATGGTTCACGGCTCTGCGCTGTCGGCCTGAACCCCACACCAACCCTCCCCGCGGGGTTGAGGTGGGTACGTCGATCAGAACGGAATTTCATCGTCGAAGGTCTCGATGCTCGGTGCCGCGGGGGACGGCGATTGGCGCAGGGCGGCGACCGGCTGAGGCGGCAACGGCACCGGGACGACCACGGGAGCGGGTGCAACCGGCGCGGCAGGAATCGCCAGACCCTGCGGCACCGGCGACAGCGCCGCGATCGAGGCGAAGACTCCGACGCCGTCCTTCCGCTTCACGTGCTCGACGGTGAGCAGGCACTTCGCGCCCTTGAGCTGGCAGAAATCCCAGCCGTACTCCGGGGCCTTGCCGAGCAGTGCCTTCAGGAAGGCGAACAAGGCGGACTTCTCGTTGCCGCTGATCTTCATCCGTCGACTCGCAACGCGGTGGGGCTGGCCCTGTGCGTCGCGGAAGCCGAACAGGAATGTCGTGAGGTCGACCTTCTCGGTCTCGGTGGACTGGAACTTCGTTCGGACGACGCCGAACTCGTCGCGCACGTCGAGGACGGTCGCGATGAACGTGCCCGCCGGGGCGAGGTCGTTGCCGATGACATCGATGAACGGGTTGCTGCTGTCGGTGGGTTGGGTCAGGACTGCCATGGTGTCGTTTTCCTTTCTTGGTTCACGGGTTGGTCTTCTGGGTCGTCGGTCGCCGGCTGGCTTCCGAAGTCTTTTGTTCCGCGCGCAGGGCGGCGCGGCGGCGCTGGAATTTCTCCGAGCTGAGGTAGGCCTCGATGTCCGAGAGCCGGTACCGGTTGCGTCCGAGCACGGACGAGGCGGGGATCTTCCAGCGGCGAAGGGTTTGGCAGGTGACACCGAGCCGTCGGGCGACCTGCCAGCGGGAGAGAAGCGGCTCGAACGTGAGCGGCTGGGAGCCGGGCTCGACCGCGACGGCCTGTCCGCGCAGGACCTGAAGGGCGCCCTCCTTGCGGGCCTCCGAGGCCGCCAGCATGATCTGAAGGAACTCCTCGACCCGGTTCATGGCTGGTCCTCCCCGAACCGGAAGCCGAACTCGCGGAAGAGATCCGCGACGGCTGTCTCCTTGCCCTCCTCGGCGAGGGCGAGAAGGTGGTAGAACCGGAGGCCCCGCTCCGTGGGAGGCAGGGGTTTCACCGGGGGTTTTGCCCGGTTCCGCTGCTTTCGCCGGTCGGTGATCTTCATCTCACCTACCCGGCGCGTGTCCCACTTTGGGCCAAAAAAGAGGGGGTAGCTTCGGCGCTACCACCTCAACAGCAGTCGTTTGTGGAAAGTGGGACACTGAATCAAGGGTGTCCCACCCCTGTCCCGCTATTCCTGCCGGAGCACATCCAGGAGTTCATCCCGCACCTGCCGCCAGTTGTCCGGGTTCAGGGCTTCGAGGCCTTCCATTACCTCCCGCCAGAGATCCGGGCCGGGCGGCTCGGTCTGCGGCTGATGCTCGATGAACAGGTCGTTGAACTTCTGGATGGGCTCCTGGCCCACGCCCTTGCGGCGGATTTCGAGGGTGGAGTACAGCATCGCGTACACGCCCCCGCGTTCGGCGAACTGGCGGAGGCGTCGATCCAGCGCGGATTTCGACATCTTCAAGGTCTTGGCGGCGCCGCGCATGGAGCCAGCGGCGAGGATGACGAACACCCAGGCCAGAAAGGTGGGATCAACCCGGCGGGCGAACTCGGCCAGAACCCGGGCGAGGTTCTGCTTCAACGTCTCGTTCTCCTGGTTCAGGGCGACAACCCGCTCGGCAAGGGTGTCGAGGCGCGTGTCCAGGTGGTCCTTCAGCTCGTGGACCGGGAGGTCCCGCGGCGTCAGGTGGCGGCACGCGATGCCGCAACCGCCCTCGAACCGGCCCGGCCTCGGGGTCATCCGTTCGTTGAGCCCAACCCCGGACACCCCCGCCGTCGTCAACATCCGGTCGACGGATTCGCCGAGCGACGTGACCACCGCGCATCCCTCGGCGCCGGCTCGGGCGATGACGGCCTGACCTTGAACGATTGCGGTAGCGTCATCCTTCGCCTGCACCCAGAACACCCGCCGCCGCTTTGGCCCCTGCGTGCAGGTTCCCAGGCACTCGACGCCCGGGGTGACACTGCTGGAGGGCCCGTCGACCCCCAGCGCCGTGCGGAGGCGGTCCCGTAGGGCGCTAAGGTCGAGCCGGTACAGCAGCACGTCGGCCTCGGTCAATTCGGTGTCGTCGTCGTCGTCACAGAACTCGGGGTCCTCGGACGCCGCCCACCGGTCTTCGTAACGCCGCAAGCAAAGCATCCCACGCTCCGGATGAAGGTAGCTGCGGGCGTACTCGCCCGGGCACGGGCTGAGCAATGAGCGCATTGCCTCGAAGTGGTCACGGAAAAAGAACTGCCACGCGGAGAGCGTGTCCTTGCGATCCTTGATGATGGCCAACGTGTTCCAGAAGGGCAGGTTCATGGGGTTCTCGGATCGATGGGGCTATTCACAAACCTCCGACGGCGGAGCCATTCCTCGACCACGATGCAGTCGCCATCCCGCTCATAGGTCAGGGACCGGCCTCGGTGGACGGTGATCCGCTCCCAATCGGTTCGCTGGCTGAGCCGGTAGCGGAACTTGGCGTAGGCGATGGAATGCGCCTCGGAAGGCAACAGCCTCATGCCGTATGGGTTGTGGTCGAACAGGGAAAAGTCCTCGTCCGCCTTCCACGTGATCCAGACGGCCGGATGCGCCGACGAGGAGAAGCAGATCTCGATTGGGTGGATCTCCGCCAAGCCGTTGATGTCCTCGCATTTGAAGATGGGTCCACACTCCCCAAGGAGCGGGTTCAGTTGGATCATCTTGGTCTTGGGGTCGAACACGTTGGCCTCGTCGAACAGGAGGTGGCCGAACGTGACCCGATACTGCATGTGGTCCCGGGCCCGGTTCGTGTTCAGCCGGAGATCGCCGTAGTCCTTGTGGTACACGACCGCGTCGTACTCCTCGGGGCGGAAGACGTGGGTGGTGGTCTTGCCGTCTTCGTCGAACCCAGGGTGGCGCTCCTGCTGGCCGGGGTACCGGACCAGGAACCAGATTTCCTTGGGATAGTCGTAGGGGACGATGTTCGTGCCCTTGCCGAGCCCCTCCCGGTTGGCGAAGTAATCCTCCAGCCGGGCCAGTGCTTCCGCGAGCCGCTCCGGGGTCGGGTCCCGGAACTGGGCGCGGAGGTCGCGGAGCATCGGGTTGTACTCATAGGCCGACTTGCCGTGGATCCGGGCGCCGGCATAGGCGGCTTCGAGGAGGTCCCGATTCCGCGGCCACTCGTGCAGCCACGCCTTCATCGCGAAATCGGCGCTGCTGGTGCCGTCGAGCCGGAAATCGAGCCGGCGCTTCCGGAACCGCGCTTCCCGCTCGATCCGGTCCTGCCCGCGCTTGGTTCCGAGGA
>Ga0335394_10004424_pt1 | contig 15987 bp, 19 predicted proteins | sample MAT03_FD_205741 | JGI IMG/M metagenome (GOLD analysis project Ga0335394, IMG submission 205741) | Freshwater microbial communities from Lake Fryxell liftoff mats and glacier meltwater in Antarctica - MAT-03 (spades assembly) (version 2) ... | reverse complement strand
GGACACCACTTGTCGGCGACGCTCATTGAGCGCCTCCGTATTCAAGTTTCTGGAGTCGTTCGTTCTCATACCAAAGCACGATCCAAGGATCGTGCCAAAATGTCAACACATATATGCCGGGTCAATAAGATTGAAACTACTATCACAGCGAACAAGAACATAAATAGGATTGGCTTCACAAGCGTATTGTATCTGCCAAAATTGTAATAATATTTATCAAATCCATTCTTAATGAATTCTTTTTGCAGACGCACAGTTATGAAAAAGTAGGACAAAACACAAGCAAATAGTAGAGCTAAGATATATGCGAATTTCCATTTAATATTTGCTCCAAAAAATACGAATAATCCATGAATACAAAGACCGCTAATTGAAGCAAAAATAAGCGTAATGAGATAGAAAGTCTTATTGACACTTTCGTCATGGTCAAGCCAGGCTTCAAAGTGAAGGATTCTATATATGAGCTTGATTAATGGCATGTGTTAATATCCTAAGGCCCTACCGATGTTTTCCTCAGCCGTTTTCCCATTGTAAAGATAGGACGCAACTTGAGCGGCACCGTAAACTATACCAACTGAAGCAGTGGCGGGATTCAATGCTATTGCAAGAACTCCCAAACCAGTCCAGAAACTCAAATGCTCATATTGGCTTTTCTCGTTAAAATTCCATCCATAGTCAGCGAACGAAAATAAAACGCCGACGAAACCTAGCGCTTTTACAAAAGTTTTTGTTTTACCGAATGCCTTTTTCAAAAAGCGAGCTGTTGATTCTGTTCCTACACGTTTTGTTGTTAGGTAAGACAAGCTTTTACCCAAAACACCAGGTCCATTGGGATATTGACGCACAAAATTTAAGCCGGATTGACCAACACCGATTATTGTGCTAGCGTCAGTCATCACAATGTTTGCATTACCAAACTGCGTTGGATAGAATCCTGCATCAACAGAGTTTGCCGATAACCTCTTTAAACCACCATCCTTCCCTTGTGAAATAGTCGAGCCGCTGAAGCCTGGGAATTTGTAATTCGTTGGCGTGGTTAGTCCATTCCAAGCCCTTGTTTTCTCAACCTCGTGTCCCGTGCCAGTTTCATCCATGAAGAAGGAACTGAAAGAATTTGCCCGGCCGATCTGGAAGTCGTTTTTCCAATATCCCCATTGACCGCTTTGGTTATTGTATTGCATGCGCCTTCCGGTTTCCATTGAGCGAATTGTACTTGCCATCCGGATCATCGCGTCCATATCTCGAATACTCCCATCCGCGTTCTTGCCTAACCCTGAGCTAAACGCACTACTGCCGTACAACCAACCATCGGGATCATCTTCAAAATTTGTCCAATCATGGAATTCACCAAGATCACTTAAATATTGTTGTTGGTCCAGTTTATATTGCGCTTGCATATTTTCGAGCTGCTGCGGAGTATAATCAAACCCCCCATCCGGATCCACGAAACTCACGGGGTTGTTGCTCATGGCCAAATACGGGCTGTAGTGCTGGCCGTAAGGATCTGTGGTTAGCCAGCGGCTCAGGCGTGCATCGTATTGGCGCAGGTTAAAGGCGGTAAGGCCAACTTCTTGGTCGTATTCTTGGCCTTGGTAGGAGAGTGGGCTACCGGCGGCGCCAACAAGTTGCCTTCCGGGTAATAGGCCACCATGGGGGTAATAGTCGTGTGCTTCAATAATCTCCAAGTCCCCTGTGGAGGTGGCGGTAAAAGAAACACGGGTATTGCCCAACTGGTCGGTCAAGGTATACCGTACTTTCCCATTGCCACGCATGTAGCTGCCCACCCCGGCAATGGGTAGCTCGTCCGTATCGGTCAGTTCAATAAGTGCCTGTTGCCGTTGACACATGATCGTACCGCCGGCATCGCGCAAGTACCAAGTGCGCTCCACTGGTGTTACACCGTCGTTGGCGTAGCTTTCCTTCATCAACCGGTTACCACCGGCATCGTACGTATAGGTGGCAAGGGCAACGCTTTTTGCGGCATCGCTGTAAACGCCTTTAACCCGGCCGTTGGCGAAATAGGAGAAATAGCGGTTCTCAAGCGCATCTTTGGTCAATTGGCCAATGCCGTTGTAGCCGTAATTGTCTGTAGCTTGCCCGTTGGGGAAATCGAAATTGCTCGCTGTGGAGGTACTTACGGCATCTGTTACGGAACCCAGTCGGTTGTTCACTTTGTGATCGTGATCGGTCGCATAGTTGTAGCTCAGGTCGTCCAATAGTTGTGTACTCTGCCCGCCACGTTTAAGGGTTTGCAAGTTTCCGTTCTTGTCGTACGTAAGGTTGCTGAGCTTGTACTCGGGTCTCAGCGCCATCGTTGGTGCCGGAGACGGCCCTTCGCCATTGGGTGCCAGAGGGGCGTTTACGGTGCCAAGTTGCGCTTGCATCAGTTGGCCGAAGGTATCGTAGGAAGGACTTGTGGTTTTGGCTTAACGTTTTCGGCCTGTTGCTCAATAGGGGCTGGTGTTTGTGGGTCACCTAGGGGATTTGAGCTCCAGAGCATTTATCAAGACCCTAAGAGAAGAACTGGTTAAGCGTTTGATCGGCCTTCCCTTTGATCTCGCCAAGAGCATGGGCGGGCAACTGTTCGGCTGAGCACCATTCTTTCCTTTAACTCCCGCATTGGCGCCGTTGGCAGTATGCTGTGGTGGCTTGGGCCACTTTTTACCCTGTGGTGGTTTAACGGGGTGGCCACCGGTTCACCCTGCGGAGGGCTAAGAGTATCCACATACGAGCTTCGCATTCTATGTGCGGGGAGAGCAACGCTCTGCGCCATTGGTTCCATACCAAGAGTACAGCTTCTTGGATGGGAAGGGTGCGCCGTGGTGATCTTTGAGGGCCGGTTTTGGTTTTCGTGGATAACTTGCCTTCGACTTGGAAAGGATGAACGAAGAAACACGAATGGAGCCGCAGGGTCCCGAGGCGGAGACCCGGCGGTGGTTTGAGGGTAATCAAGTAATTCCCTTTACATCAACAACCTCAACCCCTGCCGGTCAATGATGCGCACCGACCTTGGAGAGATTATGAATGCCATCCTCACCAAATGGGAGCAAGTAGGTTATTCTGAAGCGGCAGTCGGTCTACGGGAAGCTCCAAAAGGAGCAGCGACCGGCACAGAAGGGTTGATGATGATGATCGAATACTTGACGGAGATGGAACACTCTGAACCTAAGGTCATCGACGCGGTACAAAATGAATTGAACGAGTTGATTGAGTTTTGCTTGAGCGATGGAATTCTTGTGAATGAAACTTGGTCCAAGCGCTCATCACTCCATTCCGGCAGGTACCCCCCCAGCTAGCGCGGATGTTCCCCGCTACACCGGAACAAACGTTTAGACCCACGCAGGGTGAATGCTGATCTTGACAAACCTCAGCCGGTTCCGCAGTACTACGGAATGTCGCGCTCCGGCGACGACCTTGCGACCTTCCGGATCTATCGACCTAAGCACTAGCCGCAGTTCGCCGCCAAGATCACTTCTCGTTCAAGAATTCTTTCACGAATGCGCTTGCATTCATGATGCGTGTGCGGCTGTGCTTCTCCAGTACGAGTAGACCTTTATCGCCTGTGAGGAGTACGTTGGCCTTTCCGGATCTAGCCAGCGCGAGTAGATAGTCGACATCAGGATCGCGGCAAATGCGGGGTGGGTCAGGTTGGTCGGGCAAAACGCTGCCTGCTGCACGCAGCAACTGTACGAGACTATCAGCCTGCATGCCCGTGAAGTACTTTTCGAATTTCGTTTTTCGAATTTGCTCTTCGATCTCCGCGAACAATTTATCACTGAGGACCAGATCCACTTGGTCCGAGAACAAATGGTCGGTCAACTTCGCCATCGAACCGCCGATCAGGAGGCTGATGTAAACGTTGCAGTCAACGATCACCCGCAGCGGCATCACGGCGATATCGGGTGGCCACTCGCTTGCGTACTTCTTTGGAGACCTTAAGGATCTCCGCATCACGCACCGGCTTCTTCGGCCTTATCACAGCGAAGAGTTCGCGTAGGCGCTTTCTAGCAAGGTCCTTGTCCAGTTTGCGTGCCAGTTTCACTTGCTCATCCGGTGGGAGTTGAGCGGCAAGGTCCTCGATCTGTTCGTAGGTGAAATTGAGGCTAGGGCCTTTGGTAAATAACATTGGGCGTTGAATTGACCCAAATATACGACCCCTTCCTTCTCAGAATATCCATTTTCAACCCACGCAGGGTGAACCTTCCTAATAAACAAACCTCGGCCGGTTCCGCAATACTGCGGAATGTCGCGCTCTAGCGACGACCCTTTTATGTTTGCCGAAGTGAGGACTACAGCGCACTTCGTCCACGCCTATTTCCAAGGCAGAACGCGGGTTCTACAAACCAAGTAGTCCCCAACGGACCCTAGCTAACCGATTGCACCTGTACCTTCTTCTCAAGCCCCTTTACACCCGCGGCAATGAGGGCCTCGCGTCCAGCTTCGTAGGTGCCGAAGTACACATCCCAGTAGTGGACTGGGTCGCACCAAGGGCGCACGGCCAGCTCCACGCCTTCAATGTTCAGCTTGCCGATCGTGACGGAGGGGGCAGGATCGTTCAACACCAATGGGTTTGCCACCATGGAGGCTATCAAAGCTTCCCGTGCTTTTGTAATGGACGTATCCCCGCTTACGCCGAAGGTGAGATACACGCGCAGATGGCCATGCGCACTGAAGTTGATGATGTTCCCGTTCGCCATGGCGCCATTGGGAATGATGGCCGTCTTGCTTTCCGGTGTTAGCAAAATGGTAGTGAAGATCTGGATCTGCTTTACGTTGCACACCTTGTGCTTCGATGAGGTCGCCCACTTTGTAGGGTTTGAAGAGCAGGATAAGGGTGCCGCCAGCAAAATTCGCGAGGGTCCCTTGCAGTGCCAAACCTATTGCCAGACCCGCGGCTCCGACAATGGGGATGAAACTGGTGGTCTCCACACCCATCATCTGGATGGCGGTAATGAAGAGCAGGATCTTCAACGAGATCGTAACCAGACTGTGCAGGAACCGCTTCAGCGTTGGCTCAACACTGCGTCGGTCCAATACCTTTCCGAGCAGACCGCCCAGCATGCGTATGAGCATGCCGCCCACCCAAAGGACAACAAGTGCCATCAGCACCTTGGGCGCGTATCTACAAGGAGGCTCATAGCCCTTGTTGGTCTTGGTGGTTTGGATTTGGGACACAAGGTCGTCGAAAAGTCACCTTGGTGGTATTCGAGAATTCGCGAAAGGGTGCTTCGGTGTTAAGTACTGCACCCCACTACGCGAACAGTGATCGATCCAACCCACTTTGGCGGATGATGGACATCAGCGTACCGATCCAGATCTCTTTGTGATCGTGGACAGGTACTGTGATCGTTGAACCATTCAATTGCTTCTGCATGACGATGTGGCTACCACGTTGACGAACTTGAACAAATCCATGGACCCCAAGGATCGCACATACCTGCTTGCCTGAAAGGGTGCGCATCAAACGGCGATCTTCACTCGGGTCACAAGGACCTCGTCGTGCAGTCGGTCACGTAATTCGGAGGCGGACGCGGTTTCAAAGAAGAGTTCAAGGGCCTCGATCAAATTTGCTCGCGCTTCTTCAATGGTATCGCCTTGGCTGGCAATATCCACCTCGGGGCAAAGCGCCACGTACCCGTCATTCTCGCGTTCGATAATGGCGGTGAGCTCTCTGGTGGTTTTCATGGTCGAGTTGCCCAAAGATAAGTTGATAAGGTAAGTATTGCGCATTTACAGGGCTAGATCCAACATTCCATTTGATTCGACTCCGCGCTGAGGTCAAACAACGTGTTGGGGCTTTACAACGGTTGGTAGTTCCTAGGTGCCCGTATCATTCCGAGCCACCCACCCTTACCTTTATCACTACCCTACGCCATTGTGGCCAATGAGGGGAGCACTACATGAAGAATGAGCTATGGACGCTAGGGCATTCGGTGCATCCGTTCGATGAATTCATCACGTGGCTCAAGAAATTCCAGATCGAGTTGATCGCCGATGTGCGGAGTTTTCCGGGATCTCGACGGGTGCCGTGGACCAATAAGGAGGTACTTGAGGGAGAGCTTGCCAATGTCGGTATTGACTATGTCCACATCCGCTCCTTGGGAGGGCGACGTAAGGTGCTGAAGGACTCTGAGAATACGATCTGGAGGCATCCTGCATTCCGCGGTTATGCGGACTACATGATGAACGATCCGGAATTCGAGGTGGGCTTGGAGGAATTGAAGGCGATAGCTTTAAAGCAGCGCACCTGTCTGATGTGCAGTGAGGTGCTGTGGTGGCGTTGCCATCGCTCCATGATCTCCGATCGGCTGAAGGCCGACGGTTGGCTGGTACACCACATCATGGGGCTGGGCAAAGAGGAAGACCACCCCTACACGGAACCAGCAAGGCTATTGAAAGGCAAGCTCATTTATGGAGCAGTGGACTTGGAAGTGCCGTTTGCCAGAAAGGGCACCAAGGGACCTGCGAAAACTGGAAAGCTATGAACGTGCGATCGTGTGGTCCAAGGGTGTGGTCGAACGAACGGTTAGTGATCGAACGGTTCCCAGGTTTAGAGCGTCAGCAGAAAACTCTTCGGGGAAAGCACCCTTATCTGTGATCGCTTGAAGCCCTTGACATCGCGTGTGATGATGAGGTCAGCTTGGGCTTGCATGGCAGCGAAATATTGAATGGCATCTTCGAAGTCTTCGAATGAAGATGTGATAGCCTGCTCGATGCACGCGCTATCCACCGGCGCGATGGTGACCAGTACCTTCAGCGTCTGGATAGCCTCCAGAGCGGTCTGCCGACTGTTACCCCGACGGAGGAGGTAATGTATGGTGGCGAAGCTCAAAGAGGGCATGAGCAGTTCCACCTCCTTATTCCTTCCAGCCTCGAAGATCAGGCGAGCATCGTTGGCGAACGGCTCGCGCATGGCCAGCATGTCGAGCGCCACGTTCGTATCCACGAAGACCTGCCTCATACGCCGTATTTCTTGGCGAGGTAGTCCCCATACTCCTTCTTGACATCGAAGGCCTTTGGCAGCTTGATGATCCCAGAGAGCCGTTCCACCTCCGCCGAAAGCTTCCCGCTTTTGCCACTGGTCTTTTTCCCCTTTCGAGGCTCACTCCATAAAGTGCGCAGCAACTGTTCGATCAATTGACTTAGGCTCGTATCGTGTTCCGCCGCGTATTCCTTGGCTTCGTTGATCGTGCCTTTATCCAGTGAAAGGGTAAGCTTGGCTTTCATACGTACAAAGTTAGTCCAGTTCGTACGTATTGCTTGCCTTCGGGTTACTTCCGAACCGCCCTTGGCCAGCAAGATCACCAGCACCGCACCCACAGTAGCGCAAATGATCCGGCCGATGATGATGGTGGTGTCCAAGCCCAAAGCCGAAGACCAAGTTGCCCACGAAACCACCGACCAACCCGAGCAGGATATTGATCAACACGCCATAGCCGCTGCCCTTCATGAATTGGCCAGCGAGCCAACCTGTAACGCCTCCGATGATCAAGCTCCAAATGATGCCCATAAGTTCAGATCTAACAGGTTCTACGAGGTACCTCAACGAAAAAGGCCCTCACCGTGGGGTGAAGGCCTTTTGGAAAAATGCTGAACGAACTTACTTGGCGGCAGCTGGCTCCTTCTTCTTGGCCACCACTTGCCGCTTTTCGGTGATACGTGCGCTCTTACCGCGCAAGCCGCGCAGGTAGAATATACGGGCACGGTTCACCTGACCACGTTTGTTCACGTCGATCTTGTCGATGAACGGCGAGGCCACCGGGAAGATTCGCTCCACACCGATGTTGTTGCTGATCTTACGCACGGTGAAAGTGGCGGTGATGCCGCTTCCTTTCCGTTGGATCACCACACCTTGGAATTGCTGGACACGCTCCTTGGCGCCTTCCACGATCTTGTAATGTACTGTCACGGTATCACCTGCTTTGAATGCCGGTAGGGCCTTCATGGGTGCATATTCCATCTCTAGCTGTCTGATCCTGTCCATGGCCTTGCTTGTTGTGGGGTGCCCAGCGCCTACGAACAATCGCAGGATTCGATACCCGGTGGATTTGGGGCCGCAAAGCTAGTGAAAGTTTGGTTGAAAGACGAAGGCGCGTTGAAGTGGTTGAGGGGTTGGGGGAGTTGAGGGTTGAAATGCCGTCAAGCTGGAACAGGCAACTGACAGTCGGCAATTGGCAAAGGCAACCCTCAACAGCCTCATCAACTTCAACCATCAACCTCTCGTATCACCCACAACCCACGTTCTGCCATACTCAAGATCCGGTCCCAGCTATCCAGTTCGATGAATAGCTAACAGCCAGCAGCCCGTTCCCGCGATAAAGGTGGATGAAAAGCTGAGAAGGTTGAATGCTGCCAACCCTCAACTACCTCAACCCTCAACCTCTCCAACTCCTCCCACACCCAACAACCCCGGCCTTCGCTCCCTCGTCCTTTCCAACGCTTGATCATGACGCCATTCATCGATCTTGGCTTGGTGGCCGCTCAACAGTACATCCGGCACTTTCCAACCTTGGTAGTCGGCAGGGCGGGTATAATCGGGCGGGGCCACAAGTCCATCTTGGAAGCTGTCGCTCAAGGCCGAGGTCTCGTCACCCAGCACACCAGGAAGCAGACGGATCACGGCATCACTAAGAACGGCTGCTGCCAGCTCACCACCGCTGAGCACATAGTTCCCGATGGAGACCTCACGGGTGATCAAATGCTCCCGCACGCGTTCATCCACGCCTTTGTAATGACCACAAAGAATGATCATATTATTCTTGGTGCTCAGTGTATTGGATAGTCCTTGTTCAAGTAATACTCCATCTGGGCTCATGTAGATCACTTCATCCACTTCGCGCTGCGATCTCAGTTCTTTGATCGCCCGATCGATGGGCTCAACTGTCATGACCATGCCGGCACCTCCTCCGAAGGGATAGTCGTCCAAGCGTCGATGTTTATCGGTGCTCCAGTTCCGCAGATCGTGGATCTTCACTTCGGCCAGGCCTTTCTGCTGGGCCCGTTGGAGAATGCTCTCGCTGAACCAACTGTCCAACAAACGGGGTACGGCGCTGAGAATGTCGATGTGCATGGCGAAGTTGTCCGCGAAGGTGTGTGTTTTTGGCTGAACGGAAGGTCACACTTCGGTACGGAACAGGGTCCGTCGGGGCGAACCTTTAATTCGTCAATGCCAACCCACAAGGGCCCGAGCACGTTGTATGGCATCGGTGCCATTGTATAAATTCCGACCGTCGCTACCTTCGGCATGTATCTTGCCAGCCGATCCACAACCAAGCAGACCATGAAGAACCTGATCCTTTCCGCAGCATTGCTCTCCACGCTGGCAGTCCAGGCCCAAAAGCACGTGTACGAAGACCTTTTGGTGCTTTATGTGGATGAGAAGTACGAAAAGTGCATAGACAAAGCGCTGGGCTACACGGAAAGTGATGCCACCAAGCGGGATGCGTTGCCATTCCTGTATGTGAGCATGTGCAACTATGAAATGTCCAAGGTGGAGCAATTTGCTGTGGACTACCCCAAGGCCGATCGTGATGCCATAAAGTGGGCCGAGAAGTACCGGAAGAAGGACAAGGAGAAAGAGTACTTCAACAATTATGAGGACTACTGGGCCTCCTTGAACACCATGGCCACGGAGAAAGGTGAGAATTTTCTCGACGATCCGAAGGGAAACAGCAAGGCCAAGGCCATGTTCGATGGCCTTACAAGTTACTACCCTGAGAATCCGGGCCCCTGGTTGATGTTGGCCATTGCGCAGTACAGCAGCAATTTGGCCAAAGAGGGCGATGCCAGCGTGGCCTCCTTCGACAAGTACATGGCAGAAGCCGGTGAGATCAAGACCCTGCCGAAGGACCAACAGAAGACCTTGAAGAACGGGTTGATCCGGTACGCCGATTACCTCGTTTCGAAAGGCCAGAAAGCCAAGGCCAAGGAGTATGCGTCGTTAGGTAAGGACTTCTTCATGGAGGAGCCGGACTTCAAGGGACTTTGGGAGTCGCTTTAAGGGTTCAACAGGACAAAGAGGTGTGCCGGCTTGTTCAGCTGCCTCATTTGCGCTTCACCCCATAGAGCACCAACAACGGGAGCAGGAGCAGGTCCGTGATCACGGCCAACACCAAGGTGATGCTTACCAGCAGCCCCATGTTGTAAACGCTCGCGAAATCAGAGAAGATCAGCGCCACAAAGCCTGAACACAGCATGATCGTGGTCACAAGCACTGCTTTTCCAGTTGAAAGGAACGCGCGTTTCATGGCGTAGGGCAAGGACTTCCCTTTTTCCAGTTCGATCTTCAGCTTGCTCAGCAGGTGTATCGTATCATCCACGGCAATGCCGAAGGCGATGGTGAAAATGATCGCCGTGCTCACCTTGAGGTCGATACCGGAGTAACCCATTAGCCCAGCGATCAATAAGAGCGGTACCACGTTCGGGATCAGAGAGATCACGGTCATGCGCAGGTCGCGGAACACCCACGCCATGATCCCGCCGATCATCAGAAGTGCAAGTCCGAGGCCGCCGATCAGCTGGCCGCTCAATTTAAGGTTGTTCCGGTCGATCAGGTAGGCCATGCCGGTCTGTTCGAAGGCGACCATACTTGTGTTCTCCGTAATGAAAGCATCCAATTCCTTGTTCCGTTGATTGTGGATGTATCCTCCTTCATCGTGCATGCGGCCGGTCAGTCTGGCATGGCTTCCGTCGGGCATCACCAATGTGTTCAATGTGTTCTGCCCGGCAAATAACTTGGCATATTTCACGAGCCGGTCCACGCTCGGTTGGTCATCAGGCAGCCGGTAGAAGGCCGTATCGCCTCCGTTGAATGCCTTGTTCAAGGACTTTACCAAGGTGACGGGAGAAAGGATCGCTTCCACGCCATAGTTAGCGTGAATGAAACCTTGCACGGCTTCGATCTCCCGCAGTTCGGCCAGATCCCATATCGAGCCATCTTTCGATCTGGAGCTCAATTCCATTTCGAAACCTCGAACACCACCGAAATGATCCTCGAACCAGTAGTAGTCCTGTTTCTGCGGATCATCTTCCGGCCAGTCCTCAAGCAGGAAATTATTCACTTTCAGTTGCGCCATTCCAAAGGCACCTACGACCAACATGGCCCCGAAGTACCACGGGATCCTCTTTCGGTTGTGCAGCACCCAACGGAACAACCGGTGCAGGACCGGGTACCAAGAGGCCTCATTCTCGGTTGTTGCCGCTTGCACCGGAGTGGGCACTAGAAGAAGTACGGCGGGCAGCAACGTGAAGGCGAGCAGGAATGCCAACAGCACACCCAACGCGGTGAACGTTCCAAACTCGCGGATGGGCATGATGCTGCTGGTCATCAGGGTGGCAAATCCAATGGCGGTGGTGACCGAGGTCAGGAACGTGGCCATGCCCACTTCGCGGTAGGTAATAGCAAGTGCCTTGTTCTTGGTCAAACCGGCTCGTAGACCTTCGATGTAGCGCTCCAACAAATGCACCACATCGCTCATGCCCACCACGAAGAGTATCGTGGGCAACAACATGGTGAGTATGCTCAGTGGTTTGCCCAAAAGCGTAACCACGCCCACTTGCCAGAGCACCGAAAGACCGACCACGCCTATGGGCACCAATACGCCCCATGCCGTTCGGAAACCCACATAAAGGAAGATCGTGAGCAGGAGCACGGAAATGGAAAAGAAGAGCAGCAGTTCCTTGAGCATTTTCTGGATATACCAGAATTGTCCATGGATCCGGCCACCCATTCGAATGCCTTCGATCCCTGAGTTGTCGACAAGGTCTTGCACACGACCCATCAGGTCATCGCTTCGCTCTTTGCTTATGCCGGGCGCGGTCTGCACCACCATCATGATCGCTGAACCATCGGATGCGAAGAACGCGGAGCGCACACGATCATCTTGCCAGATCCGGGTGGAGTCGGCGATCAGGGTGGAGTCCGTTTCGGTTCTTAACCAAGGGACACGGAACACGCCAAGTGGTGTCACACGTGGATCGTCGAGATCCGTTGGGGTGGTCACCGAGACCACATCGGGCAGTTCGCCCAGGTTTTGGGCCAACGCATCGAAGGACTGGAGGAAGGCCAGATCGAAAACGGATGGTTTGTTCTCTGCCGCGACCAAGAGGAAGTCGTTGTCGTTCCCGAAGCGCTTCCTGAATTCCAAGTACCGGTCCAATTCCGGGTCATCCGTCGGGAAGAAATTCTCGAAGTCATGGTCCATGCGCACGTTGCGCAGCGCGAACCCGAAACCCAAGGTGCAAAGCATCAAAACCACCAAGGTGATGCGTGCGTTCCGCTGTGTGAGCAGCCGTTCGATCCGTTCGGTAAGGTTGTCCATCAACAGGTCATGGTCGATCACGGGGTGCAAAGGTGGTCAAGTAGTGCATAGGAGCTGGTTACTTTTGGCATCGATGTTCCGAAACTGTATGCGCACCGTGCTTCCGGTGCTTTTTGTTGCGTTGGTTCCACCTGTACACGCGGGAAAACTGGAGAAAGCCTTCAAGGCCATTGAGGTCCACGACTACTTCAAGGCGCGAACGTTGTTGCGTAAACAGGTGAAGAAGCATCCGGCTGCGGCGTGGTACGGCATGAGCGTGATCAGTGGTCGGGCGAACAATCCGTTCTTCAATGTGGATTCCGCGTACCAGTTCATCCTGAAAGCAGACCTTGCCTTCAGCGAAGCGGATGACAAAGAGCGTGTGGACATTGGGAAAGTGGGCGTTGGGCATACCGCGATCCAGGCCCAACGGACGCATGTGTACGATCTGGCGTGGGAAGTGACCAAAGGACAGAACACGATCACGGCATATCGCAATTATTTGGAACGGTTCCCATCCGGGAGCCGCGGAGAGGAAGCACGTGCGGTGATGCATCATTTGGCGTTCCAAGAGGCCCGTGAGGTGAATACATCGGCAGCGTACCAGAAATTCATCTCGGAATATCGCGATGCCAAACAGGTGTACGAAGCCCGGACCCGGATGCAGGAATGCGTTTACCGGGAAGGCATTGGGCAGAAGGACATTCCATCCTACGTGGCGTTCATCAAGGCGCATCCCGAAAGTCCGTATGTGCGCCAAGCGGAGGATGAGATCTTCAAGCTGAGCACACCCACCACAACGATCCCGGAGTACAGGAAGTTCATTCAGCAGTTCCCGGAAAACCACCGTGTGCCCGATGCATGGCGCAGCATCTACGAGATGTACACACGCGATCTAAGCCCTAACACCATAACCCGGTTCATCGCCGATTACCCGGCTTACCCCTTCATGGATGAACTGGTGGAGGACTATTTTACCGCTAACCTGGAGCTCTTGTCGTTTCGGCGTAATGGGAAATGGGGCTTCATGGACACCACCGGCACCGAACGTATCAAGGCCGAATACGAATGGGTGGAACCGTTCAAAGCCGGTCAGGCATTGGTGAGCCGCGACAGTTTAGTGGGTACGATCAACCGAGCCGGGAAGCCCGTGGTGCCGATCCAGTTTGAAGAAGTGAATGAGGCCGTAGAAGGAGCGAGCGTAGTGGAGCGCGGAGGAAGGGTAGGTGCCGTTGATCGTAGTGGAGAGGTGGTGATCCCCATCGTGTTCACCGATCTGGGCGACCTCTCAGAAGGCATGGCGTATGCAGAGGACCATGCGATGTACGGCTATGTGAATGCGCGTGGCACTGCGGTGATCGAATTCCGTTTCGATGGGGCCGGGACCTTCCGGAACGGGCTGGCCGTGGTGCAGCGCGATGGACGCTATGGCGTGATCGATCGGCAGGGGGAAATTGTTGTTCCAACGGAATACGAATGGGTGGAGGGCTTTGAACAGCAGCGATCCCGCTTGCGCAAGAACGGAAAAATGGGTGTTGTGAATTTGTTCGGTGATGTGCTCTTGCCGGTGATCCACGATCAAGTCGGGCTTTTCGGGAACGGAATGGCGCTTGTTGTGGACGGTACGAAGTGCGGCTACATTGACACGACAGGTGCGATGGTGATCCCTCAGGAATATGAGGCGGCAACCGATGTGGCCACCTGGGGCGATTTCCGCAACGGATCCGCCGAGGTGCAAGTGGGCGGCAAACGTTGCTTGATAAACCGGAAGAATGAGAAAGTGGTGCCTTGCCAATATGCGGATATCGGTGGTACTGCCGGGGTTTTGATCCCTGTTCGGAAAAAGGCCAAATGGGGCTTCGTGGATCGGAAGGGTGCGACCGTGGTGGAAGCGAAGTATGACCAAGCCTTTGAGATGCTCAACGGCATGGCGCGGATAAAGAACGGCGAGCTGTACGGTGCCATCGACAGTACGGGAAAAGAGATACTGCCCCCACGATTCATCAGTCTATTGGATGTTGAAATGGGCCATGTCGTGGTCGGAGAGGAGAGTGGACTTGGGCTGTTGGATCGAACAGGAAAGCAGGTCTTGCCTTCGGTGTACGATGCGATCGTGTTGGAGAATGGGAACTTGGCCCGTGTAGAGCTAAACGACCGGTTCGGTTACCTGCGCTTGAGCGATGGTCGATTCATCTGGAAGGAGGAAGGCTTCGACAAGGTCGGTTCCGAGTAGCACTTGGTCTTTGGCGGACCCGGATCTTACCGAAGCAAGGTAACGTGCCCTATCAATTGTTCTGCACGAACACCATCCAAAGCGGCAACGCGGTAGTACACCTTCCAAACGTACACGCCATCTTGTGCCGGTACGCCGCTATACGTTCCATCCCATCCAACGTTCCGGTCGGTGGTGGTCATGATACGTTCACCCCAACGATCGAAGATGTCCAGTTGGTAGTTATCCATGGGGCCTGCGAGAGAGGGTAAGAAGATCTCGTTGGTGCCGTCACCGTTCGGGGTGAAGGTGTTCGGAACATACACGTAGGTGTCGCAGTCGTCCGCTCTTACCACGACGGTCCCGGTGGCATTGATGCAGGTACCCGTGGCCGTGATCGTGTATTCGCCCGGAGCTTGGATCGCAAGCAGGTCACCTGTGGCACCGGTATTCCACAAATAGGTGGCACCCGGGATCACCTCGGCCTGGATGGCATCCAACGCACCGGGACACAGTTTACGATCCGGTCCAAGATCGACCTCGGTTATCAGCGGTTGAACGGAGACCGTGATCACATCACTCGCTGTACACCCAAGGCTATCACGGACGACGGTATACGTTCCGGCATCGTGTACAAAGATCGAACTACCTGTCTCGCCTGTGGACCAGAGCAAATTGCCGCCTCCGGTGGCTGTTGAAAGTTCCACGGAATCCTGCTCACAGATCGAAATATCGGGGCCCAGGTCAGGAGCGGGCGTTTGCACCACCGCCACGTGGATCGCATCTTGGGCCGTACAACCCGCAACCGTTATCTCCACGGAATAGTTCCCGGCATTACCAACTGAGATCGAAGGTGTGCTCTCCCCGTTCGACCATGCATACTGGGCACCGTTGAAGGTAGCGTCCAACAAGGCGGTTGCACCGCTGCAAATGGTCAAGTCGGCACCCAAGTCAAAGCTATCACCAGTAAAGACATCCACCACGACGGTGTCACTTCCACTGCAACCGTTATTGGTCACTCGCACCCAGTACGTGTCAGCATCGGTTACGTTCCGGTCTGGCCCCACGCTGCCATCATCCCACAAGTAGGTTGCATCGGCTTCAGCGACATTGAGCAGCAGTGCGTTGCCTTCACACAACAAGGTGTCGTTACCCAACTGCGGCTGGGGGCCTGCTAGCAAGGTCACTACGGCCTCATCGTCGCTGCTGCATCCATACACCGTAACAACCACCGAAACCAGACCGGTGGAAGTGGAGTTGTAGATCGGGTCGGTGGAACCATCTTGCCAGAGGTAGGTTGCTTCCGCTGCAGTTACATCGAACACCGCATTCGCCAATGGGCAGATCGCTTGGTCCGGGCCCAAGTCCACAATTGGCATCGGGTTGAACGTAACGAGCACGTCATCCGTGAGCACGCATTGGCCAACTGTGGCTTCCACGGAATAGAGGCCGGTGCTTGACACGGTGCGAATGGCG
>Ga0335394_10004423_pt1 | contig 15988 bp, 16 predicted proteins | sample MAT03_FD_205741 | JGI IMG/M metagenome (GOLD analysis project Ga0335394, IMG submission 205741) | Freshwater microbial communities from Lake Fryxell liftoff mats and glacier meltwater in Antarctica - MAT-03 (spades assembly) (version 2) ... | reverse complement strand
GCGCTGCTCAAGGTCATCTTCGGCGCCGAGAACTACGCGGCGATCGGTGTGGTCTACGCGCTGCTCGGCACGGTGATGGTCGGCTACGGCTACCGCATCGCCGAGCGGGTCTCGAGCTATCGCTGGGTGCCGCCGCTGCTCGGCCTCATCATGGTCTTTTACTACCCGCTGATCTCGCTCGGTGGGTACACCCTCAGCGAGATCCCGTACGGGGTGTTCCTGCTGATGTCGACGCTGGCGCTGCTGCGCATGGTGCAGGACGGGCGGACCCGCGACGCCTGGCTGGCTGGCACCTGGGCCGGCATCGCCACCGCCTTTCGCCCGCAGATCCTGATGTCGATCGTGGTGTTCGGCGTGGTGTGGGTCGTGATGCATCGGAAGATGCCGAAGGTGCGCGTCAAGCACATGATCTTCGCGGCGATCCCGATCGCGGTCGTGCTGGTGTTCTCGGCCGTGCGCCTGCACCACCACACCGGGCGCTGGGGCCTCGTCAGCGAGAACGGGCGCTTCAACCAGTTGTTCGGTCGCTGTCACAACAAGAAGGCCGTCGCCACCCCGGCGGACGTCTCGAAGGGACGCATCCGCTTCGGACCGCCGCCGCTCATCCAGCTCGAGAAGCGGGCCAAGACGGCGCCCGACTCGTGGGTCCAGCTCGACCCTGCGATCGGCGCGGAGCTGTCGTACACGGGCTATATCTCCGACGAGAAGGCCCTCAATGACCTGATGCGCAAGTGCATCGCCAAGACCGGCATACTCGGCCAGATCAAGTACGCCGCGGTCAATGTGCTGATGCTCGCCGGCTACAACACCCCCTGGCCCGACTCCGGACGCGAGTTGTGGCGCCGCACCGCCAACCAGTGGCAGGCGTTCCATACGGCCTTCCTGACCTTCCCCGCGCTACTGGCGTTGTTCACCTGCTTCTGGCGCCGCACCGTCAACCGCCACGGCGTGCTCGCGGTACACATCTGGGCGCTCATGGTGACCGCGGCGATCTACTTCGGCGACACCCGCCTGCGCGCGCCGTATGACCCGATGCTGGTGCTGCTCGCGCTGGAGACGTACATCTTCGTCGGCGTGGCGGTCTTCGGGCGCGTCAAGGCGCTGATGCGCCGCCGCAAGCCGGCGACGAGCTAACGCTCGAAGCGCCGAAGCTCGCGCACGAGGTGGTGCACGGTCGTGGACGGGTTGTCGCTCGCGGGGCGCGCGACGGGGTAGCTGGCGAGCAGCTTCTCCGCGTGCTGGATCGCAGCGGCTTGTCTGGACCAGAGGGCGTCAAAGATCGCGTCGCTGTTCTTCTCATACTTGAAGCCGAGTAGAGCGTTCAGCTTGCCGCCGTAGTCGGCGCGCGACATCCCGGTGTTGAAGTAGTGGAAGTGGAGCAGGTACCACAGCTCGAAGGCCTCGTTCGAGTAGGCGACCTGGATGCCCTCGCGGTCGGCCAGCGCGAGCGCGGCGTTGAAGCTCTCGACCCGAAACGAGTCACGGTCGAACACGCACCACACCTGATCGTAGTCGTCCTCGTCGCGCAGGCTGATCGCGCGGCGAACCATCGTCTCGCGGGCGTCGACCGTGCGCGGCGAGTAGCCGCGAGCGCGGGCACCATTACGCATCCACGGCCTCGTCGACGACGCTGCGTAGGCCCCCGAGGAAGGGGATGGCGCCGAACTTGCCCCGGATGTAGTCCTTCTCGAACGAGGCGTCGCTACGCACCTTGAACTCGGCGAGTGAGTACAGGTGTGTGGCGCCCGTGCGGTCCTTCTCGGCGAACCATACCTGGTCGCGGCGAAACAGGTCGATGCCGAGGAGATTGGTGTCGTGCGTGGTGAACACGAGCTGGGCGTGATGCGGGTTGGTCGCGGGGTCGTGAAACAGGCGGATCAGCTCGCAGGTCATGAGCGGGTGCAGGCGTATGTCGAGCTCGTCGACGACCAGCAACTCACCGCGGCGCAGCGCGCCGAGGATCACGCCCGCGAGCGCGAAGAGCTTCTGGGTGCCGTCGGACTCGTGTTTGTCGAGGTCGAACTCCACCGGAGTGGTCGCGTCGCCCTGCGCCGATCGCCGCAGGTGGATCGTGCGAACGGGCGCGGGAGGGTAGCTCGGAGGCGACACGAGGCCGCCGTGTCGCATCAGGCGCTCGCCGATTTCTTCCAGCGTAAAGCCAACGTCCCTCGGGTCCTCGGCACGGAGGTCCTCGATGCCGAGGTCCAGCGACTTAACCAGGCGGATGAGCGCGGCGCGCTCAGGTCCCTCGGCCTCGAGCTGGCGTCGGCTCTCATCACGACCCTGGCCATCGAGCGTACCGGTGAGGATCTGCAGGCGGCGAAACCAGGCGACCAGCCGTTTCGCCAGCTCACCGTTCCACTGGGCGACGACCGAGAGGAACAGGGCGTTGGGTCTGGTGCGCTCGTCGAGGCCCTTGCCCTCCTTGCGAAAGTCGGGGCCGAGCACGAAGGTCTGAAAGCCGCGCTCGAACAGGGTGCGCTCGCGGCTGGACTGGCGGGAGAACAGCCATTCGGCGTGGACGTGGTGCGCGTCGAGCTCGAAGCCGTAGCGGTACTGGACGCCCTTGAGATCGAACACGATCTCGAAGGAGCTCGGGGCGCCGACCGTGTCCTCGCGCAGCAGGAACGGCTCGACGGGGATCGGGTCACCGGCCTGGCTCTCGCGCGAGGACTCGAGCACGAAGTCCCGCATGAAGCGGAGCGCTCGCACGAGGTTGCTCTTGCCGCTCGCGTTGGGTCCGTAGATCGCGGCGGTCTTGAGCAGCGCGAGGTCATCGCGGAGCGGCACCACGTTGTCGCGGTCGAGGGCCTTGTTCCTCGCGCTCAGGTGCGTGGCGACCATGCTCAGGACCATCGGCTCGCAGAGCGAGCGGAAGTTACCGGCCTTGAACTCGATGAACATTTTGCCGCCTCAGAGCGGCAGTCTTGTGATTTTTTCTCAAAAACGCAAGTTTGGAGTGGCGGTGCGCGCGCGGCCACCCATCTTGGGTCACTTCGGTGGGCTCGTATGGGCGAGGATCCAGGCGCTGATCGTTTGCAGGGCCTCGGGTGCGAAGGTCTCCTCGATCTTGCTGTACTCCTCGACTTGACCGGTGCTCGCGTGTTGAAACAGGTGGTTTAGGCCGGGCAGGGTCTTCACGGTGAAGTCCTTGTTGCGGGCGGCCTTGAGGGCCTTCTCGATCTCGCCGAGGTTCTCGCGCGCGGGGACTTGCAGGTCGAGCGAGCCGCCGAGGGCGAGCACGGGGGTCTTCTTGAGCTTGCGCAGGGCGGGGCGCGGGTCGTGACGCAGCAGCGACATGAACGACTCGGTCTCGAAGGCGGCGAGGTTCGACTTGACGAGGGTCTCGAGCTGCTCCGGGGTGATCGGTGTGGGCGGCTTGCTCTGGTCGAGCTGGCGGCGGGTGAGGTCGCGGGCGAGGGCCTCGATCTCCGGGCGCGGGGCCTGCTTGAGGATCGCAGCGATGAGCTTGTTCTCCAGGGCGATGAGCCCGGGGATCGCGTCCTCGGCGGCGCCGGCGGCCCTGAGTAGCGCGGCCATCTGCATCGGCAGGATCTCCTTGCCGGAGACGCCCATGCCGGCGAGGAGCACGATGTAGCCGACCTGTTTGTCGGCCGCGGCGGTGAGGATCGCGAGGTTGGCGCCCTCGCTGTGGCCGACGAGGCCGACGCGCTTCGGGTCGACCTCGGCCTGGCCTTGCAGCGAGGCGAGCGCGGCGCTGGCGTCCTTTTGTTGGGTCGCGTAGGGCGTCTTTGCGAGTTGACCACCCGAGCCGCCGACGCCGCGGTCGTCGTAGCGCAGCACGGCGATGCCGCTGCGGGTCAGGTGATCCGCGAGCACGAGGAAGGGCTTGTGGCCCATGATCGACTCGTCGCGGTCCTGCGCGCCGGAGCCCGTCAGCAGCACGACCGCGGGGTGCCTGGCGCCGTCGGTGGGCGCGGTGAAGGTGCCCGTGAGGGTGACGCCGTCGACCGGGCTGACGAAGGTGACCTCGCGGACGGTGTAGGGGTACGGCGGCCTGGGCTGCTGCGGGCGCTTCGGGCCGAGGTCCGTGAGCGACTCGCCAGGCCCCAGGCGGCGCAGCTTGAGCGGGAAGCTCTGGCCGTTCTGCGCCAGCTCGCCCTCGGCGGTGGGCGCGTTGGGCTCGCGCGCGACCACGAAGACGGCGCGCTGGGCCTCGCTGGCGCCGGGCGGGGCGAGCGTGAACTCGAGGCCCTCGGGGGTGAGGTCGACGTCTTGCAGCGGGAAGTCCTTGAGGCCCTGCATCGGGATGTCGAGGCGCCCGCGCCAGGCGCCGGGTTTGTCGGGGTCGGGCTCGAGGTGGGCGACGAGATCGAGGCTGGCGCCGAGGAGTGTGACGCTGCCGACCCAGGTCTCGGGCCCGGCGACGGGCGCGGGCGCGGGCGCGATGACGACGGGCGGCGGCGGCTCGGGAGGCGGCGGGGTGGTTCGCTGCGGCAGCGGGGTGCAGGCGGCGAGCGCGAGCAGCGAGAGCGCGACGAGGCTCGAGGAGGTGGTGTGCATGGTGTGCTTCACGGGAACAGGGGGCACATCTGGGTCTGCTCGTCGGGCTTGATGCACTTGTTCTCGCAATCCGGGATCCCGCAGGGATAGCAGCACAGCAGGCCCGGCTTGCAGCCGTCGGGGTCGCTCTGGCAGCTCTCATTCTCGCCGATGCCGCCGCCTCCTCCGGTGCTCGAGGTGCTTGAGCTGCTCGCGTCGCTCGAAGTGCTCGCGTCGCTCGAGGTGCTCGCGCTGCCGCCGGTCTCGAGGCCCGTGCTGCCGCCGCTGCTGGCCCCGGTGGGATCAGTGGTGGTGCTGGTGGTGGTGCCCGGATCGGTCGTGACGTCGGCGATCGTCTCACCGGTGGTGCCGGTGGTCGGCTGCGTCGTCGCGTCCGTGTTGGCGCTGTCCGTGGCTGACCCGACGCTCGTGCTGGTGGCGCCGCTGGTGGTCTGCGTGCCAGTCGTGTCACCACCCTTGTCGCCGCACGCGAGGGTCGTCGCGCTCAGGTACGTGATGAGGAGCAGGGACGACGGACGCATGCCCTGTCGTAACGTGGGCCCGGTCGGCTGTCGAGTCGGCTGGGGCGCTTTGTGATAGGGTGCCGGGCGATGCGTGCCCGGCTGTCCTCGTTCCTCGTGAGCCTCGCAATTTCAGGTGTCCCGCTGGTGCTGGCCTGCGGAGAGGCGAGCGCGCCGGCGCCGGCGCCCGTGGCCGCGCCGACGCCGGTGGCAGCGGTGCCGGGGCCGCCGATCAAGCCGCATGGACGGGTGTTCCTGGCCGCCACCGAGAGCGGCCTGATCCCGATCGCCTGTCACGAGGCACATGTCCCGAAGTTCAGCACGGGCGAGCCCTGCCTGGCGCTCGCGCCGGTCGGCAGCGAGCTGCGACTCGAGTCGGGGGCGCTCGCCAAGGTCACCGGCACCGGACCCGCCGCGTGCGGCGGCGGCCAGGCGCTGGTCGTGACGGCGCCCGCCGAGTCGTTGCGCGGCCACGCGACGGCGCCCTCGGACCCAGCCTTCGTCGAGACTGTCCCCCCGAGCATGCCCGCGGACGCGCTCGCTGCGGCGCCGGAGGGGATGCTCGCCAGCATCGCGGCGGCGGTGGCCACCGACCACCCCGCGCTCGGGGACGCGAAGCGCTTGCAGCTACATCAGTGGTCGGAGATCGACCTCGACGGCGACGGCAAGCCGGAGGGCCTGGCCTCGGTCACGCTGCCGGCCGTCAGCGACGAGGACGACGCCGCGCCAGCGTTCGCGGGGATCTACCTCGTGCCCGCGGTAGAGGGCGCGCGCGCGCGAAAGCTCAAGGGCGAGCCCGGCGGCGGCTTGCAGTACACCGTGCTCGGCGTGGTCGACCTCGACGCCGACGGTCGCCCGGAGCTGTGGATCAACAGCTACGACGACGACGGCTTCGCCTGGTCGATCGAACAGGTCGGCAGCGCGCAGTTGACCGAGCTCGGACGCTGGCGCTGCGACGCCTGAGGAGGGACCGTCACCATGACCGCGACGGCTGGGTCATCCGGGTCATCGGGTTCATCGGGTTCATCGGGTTCATCGGGTTCATCCGGTTCATCCGGTTCATCCGGTTCATCCGGTTCATCCGGTTCATCGGTGCTCGAGCTGGCTCCCGCGGAGGTCGAGGTCACGTATCACGCGGATGGCAGCATGGTGCTGCGCTCGCCGCACGCGCTGGAGGCCTACCCGGCGACCCTCGGCGACCGCCTGCGCCACTGGGCCGAGCTGGCGCCGCAGCGGCGGTTCCTCGGCGAGCGGGTGGGCGCGGGCTGGCGGGTGGTCACGTACGGCGAGGCCTACGCGGCGGCGCGGCGCCTGGGTGCGGCCTTGCTGGCGCGGGGCCTCGGTCCGCGCCGACCGCTGGTGATCCTGTCGGACAACGGCATCGACAACGCGCTGCTGCAGCTCGCGGCGATGCAGGTGGGCATCCCGGCGGTGCCGGTCTCGCCGGCCTACAGCCTGGTGTCGCAGGACCTGGCCAACCTGCGCCACGTCGCCCGACGGGTCTCGCCGGGCCTGGTGTACGCGGCCGACGGGCGAAGATATGCGCGCGCGCTGGCTGCCATCGCCGGCCCGGTCGTGGTCGTCAGCGCGGCGCCGGAGCCGGGGCATATGCTGTTCTCTGACCTGTCCGAAGAGACACATGACAGCACGGTCGCCGACGCGGCCCACGCGGCGACCGGCCCCGACACGGTGGCGAAGATCCTGTTCACCTCGGGGTCGACCGGCCTGCCCAAGGGCGTGCTCAACACGCAGCGCATGTTGTGTAGTAACCAACAGGCGATCGCGCAGTCGTGGCCGTTCCTGCGCGCGCGACCGCCAGTGCTGGTCGACTGGCTGCCGTGGCACCACACCTTCGGCGGCAACCACAACTTCAACATGGCGCTCTACCACGGCGGCGCGCTCTACATCGACGACGGCAAGCCGGCGCCGGGCCTCATCGAGCGCAGCGCCGAGAACCTGCGCGCGCACCCGCCGACGTTGTACTTCAACGTCCCTCGCGGCTTCGACGTGCTGCTGCCGCTGTTGGAGGCCGACGCCTCGCTGCGCGACGCGCTGTTTGGCCGCCTCGACCTGATCTTCTACGCCGGCGCCGCGCTGCCGCAGCACCTGTGGGCCCGCCTCGAGGCGTGCGCGCTGCGGGCCCGCGCCGCGCCGGTGTTCATGGCCTCGGCCTGGGGCGCGACCGAGACCTCACCGCTGATCACGACGGTCCACTTCCCGATCTCGCACGCCGGGATCATCGGGCTGCCTGCGCCCGGCTGCGAGGTCAAGCTGGTCCCGCACGAGGGCAAGCTGGAGATGCGCGCGCGGGGCCCGAATATCACGCCGGGCTACGTCCGCGAGCCGGAGCAGACCGCGGCCGCGTTCGATGAGCAGGGCTGGTATCGCACCGGCGACGCCGGCCGCCTCGCGGACCCGACCGACCCGCGCAAGGGCATCGTCTTCGATGGCCGCGTCGCCGAGGACTTCAAGCTGACCTCGGGCACCTGGGTGAACGTCGGAACGCTGCGGATCGCCGTGCTCGCGGCAGCGGCCGCGACGATGCAGGACGCCGTGGTCGCCGGCGAGGGTCAGGCGGAGATCGGGCTGCTGGTGTTCCCGAACCTGACCAACTGCGGCGCCCTCGCGCCGGAGCTCGCGGACCCGGCCGCGCTGGTCATCGACCCGCGGGTCCGTGCAGAGGTGGTCTCGGCGCTCGAGCGCTACAACAGCGAGCATACGCTCAGCAGCCGCCGCGTCGGCCGATGCCTGCTGCTCAGCGAGCCGCCCGCGCTCGACGCCGGCGAGATCACGGACAAGGGCTACATCAACCAGCGGGGGGTGCTCCGTCGCCGCGCCGAGGCGCTCGCGCAGCTCTACGCCGACCCGCCCGGCGACGCGGTGATCGTGCTCGGACGCTAGACGAGGGCCTCGAGCTTCGATGCCCATCAAAACGGTCGCACGGCTGCTGCTGCGAGACCGTGAAGCACCACGGGCGAAGCACCAAGCCGACGAACGACCGCCGCATAGGACTTGCCCGCCGCAATGAGCGCGGCCGCCGGAAATCCGCGCTTGCGTTGCACGAGGTCATCGTTATGAGCGTCACCGATGCTCAGGGCATCCTCGATGTTCTCGATCTCGTCGAGCGCCCGAAGGTCTCCCTCCCACGTCGCCACCATCTCCGCGTCCTGCGGCTTCGACACGATCTCTCTCAGTCGCGCTGTATTCGCAAACGTCCAGCTCTCGATCTCCCAGAAAGGCACGGCTTCGATCAGTATGTGTCCCAGATCGACGTCCTTGACAACATGACCCGCGTTGCGAAGCGTGGTCTGCACGTCCCGGAAGAAATGCGGCCAGTGTTCACCGACATTCCTGCAACTCGCACGAGCGGCCCAGACCGCGTCTGCATCCACATGAAAAACAACGACCCGCCCCAGCCTTAACGCTGCAGCCACATCCCGGATCAGCCGGCGTCGCCGCTCCTGCGCCCCAGCCTCCCCGCGGTTGGTCACCTTCCAGTAAGAGCCCGAGATCCGCTCCTTGCGTGCCGGCTGAGCCGGCTCCAGCGTGACGTGATTGGTCTTCAGGTCTGGTACGATCTGCTGCAGCATCCCGTATACGAGCTCACGCAGCACAGCGAAGTCTCGGTCAGCGTCGCTACGGTCCTCTGAGTACAGCGCGAACCTCAGGGCCGGACCGACGGCGCTCACCAGAGCCCCTCCGCGAGCAACACATCGCTCGGGCTCTGGATCGCCACCTCCATTTTTTCATAAACTGTGCGAGCGATCTCATCGTCGAGCGCCAGCACACTCTGCCGACCATCTCTGCCGCGCTGGATGATATGGATCTTCCGCTGGACGTCCTCGGGCCCCGCGAAATTCGTGTAGTCAATGACGATCTTGTTATGGCTGGCCAGAAAAGACTGGCGCCCGGCCAGCAAAGTAAGCAAAGTCTCCAGCAAACGCGGATGCAAACCGTTGTCGACCTCATCGATCAGCAGTGGCTCGCCCGGATGGTAGAGCAACATCAGCCCCGCATATAAGTAGCGACGTTGGCCGAACGTAAGCTCCGACTCGGCGACCTCGGTGCCGTCAACGAATCGAACGAGCAGGCCGAGCCCGCGGCACTCACGAAGCTCGCCCTTCTCACGAATGACCTTCGGGACAAAGCGGATCTGCGCCACTCCCGCAGCACCCACAATACGCTCGATCAAGCCGTCAAAGATCGCAGACCTACCCTGAATTGCGCGTCCAAACATGAAGGTCGCTGGAACAATTCCCGCTGTGCCTGTGTCCTTGCCCATGTCCAGAGTCACCTGGAACAAGAGCGGATATAGATCACGGCGCAACATTCGAGCCAACCGCTCAGGCGCGTCGACTGTCGTTTGCGTAAGTCCGGGTCGATACCCGCTTATGGAATACTCCACATCGCCAGTAAGCACCTGGAATTCTTGATCCGCTTCGCTGACTATCACGGATTCACAGAGGGGTTGCATCTCCCGCAATGCCGCAGTCGCACCGCCGCGATCTGGTCCGGGGAGGCTCCCGAACAACAAGCCATCCTGAAGTTGAGGGAGAGCCTCCTGGAACGTCGCGGCGCCGTCCGTCACGACCATCTGCCCATCTTTGAGCGCACAAGAAAGCCTCGACCCTTGCGAACTCAGCAGTACGAGGGCGCCAAGTGCCATCGTCCGGGCTGGGATCCGATACTCTCCTGGCCCGTCGGACCGCTCAGCAACATCGTTCTTGACGCGGCCATGGACCGATACAGCAATACGCCGGTCAAGCGCAGTCCCGGTCTCCAGACCGAACTCCACGTCAAAGACGTGATCGCGCAACTCTCCGAAGTCCAGGCTCAGCACGGCGCGGATCAGCCGCAGCAGTCGCGTCTTCCCCGCCCCGTTGATCCCCAGGATCAGGTTCTCCTGCCCCGAGAACTCGATGCGAACCGGGTCGAACTGTTCGTACCGATGGATCTGAAGCCAGCGCAGGGAGGGAACGCTCATGAGTCTCCGTGGGACGCTTAAGGCCGGCGGGTCGCCGTCGGAGCGTACGGTGTTCGCTAAATATCATAGACCACACCGCGCCGGCTAGGAGGCCGGCGCGGTCTCCTGCGGCGACGGCGAGACGCCTCTGGTGCTCCTCGGTCCCGACCTACTGCACGCGGTCGATGATCAGCTCGAACTCGATGCGGCGGTTCTTGGCGCGGCCGGCCGGGGTGCGGTTGGTGTCGATCGGTTCGTCGGGGCCGGCGCCGCGGGTCTCGATGCGGGCGGCATCGATGCCATGTTCGACGCCGGGTACGTCAGGGCACCGGTCGACCGAGTCGAGGAAGCCGTCGGCGTCGCGGTCCATCGGGCGCGATGCCGGGGACGTCGGGGCAGGCGTCCTGGCTGGCGCCATCCCCTAAGGTCGAGGGAGGAACCCACGGCGGCAGCGCGAAGGTCGCGATCCCGGTGGAGAAGCTCACCGGGCTCGACAAGTGCGGCGGCGAGGGGACTCCGGTCGCGAAGGTGACCAACACGACGCTAAACGGCACGCCCTTCGAGATGCAGGTCGCGGCCGCGAAGTAGCGCTCCGCTGGTTCACGCGGGGGTGAGATTCGGGGTCGTGCGGGTCAGCTCGGGGGTCCAGGGGATGACGCGGTTGCGGCCGGCGTGTTTGGCGGCGTACAGGCCGGCGTCGGCGCGGCTGAGGGCGTCGAGGAGGTTCTCGCGCTCGAGGTCGACGCCGGCGACGCCGACGCTGATGGTGACGGTGAGGGGTCCCTCGGCGGTGTCGATGGCGTGGGCGGCGATCGTGTCGCGCAGGCGTTCGGCGACGATGGCGGCGGCGCTGAGGAGGTCGGTCTCCGGGAGCACGATGGCGAACTCCTCACCGCCGTAGCGGCCCGCGATGTCGCTCTGGCGCAGACCGGCGAGGATCCGCTTGGCGATCGCGCACAGGACCTCGTCGCCGACGGAGTGGCCGTGGGTGTCATTGACCGCCTTGAAGTGGTCGATGTCGATCATGATCACGCTGATCACGTGGCGGTAGCGGCGGGCCCGGGCGATCTCCTCCTCGCCGAGGCGGAAGAAGTGACGACGGTTGTAGAGGTTGGTGAGCCAGTCGATCGTGGCCATCGTCTGGACCTCCGCGAGCAGGTTCTGCTGGGCGATCTGGGCGTCGAACTCGCGGCGCTCGAGGCGGCGGCGGTGGCTCATCGAGGCGATGGTGATGATCGCGGTGCTGAGGAGGAAGAATTGGTTGGTGAGCGCGATCGGGAAGTCGGAGATCGTCACGACCCCGAGCGCCAGCGGGGCCATGTAGCAGACGTACACCGCGACGTTGAACAGGATCGCCGTCCACGCGCGCCACGAGAACAACAGCCCGACGGCGAGGATCAGCAGGTTGACGCCCGCGTAGTAGGCCGACTCGTAGCCGTGGTGGAGGAAGCACATCACGATGATCGAGCAAGCGACCATCAGCGAGAAGATGAAGGCGAGCCCGTTGGCATGGCGCTCGAACGCGGCCGGGGACAGTCGGGCCAGCACCAGGAGCGCCAGCCCGAAAGTCGTCGGGACCGCCCGGATCCACAGCAGGGTCCATACGCGCTCGGGGAGGACCACCCAGTCGAGGGCCCAGAACGCCGGCACGAGCAACAGGCCGAGGCGAAGCTCTGTGCGCAGCGCCGAGGCGTTGCGCGGCATCAGGCTCGCTTCGAAATCGGCTGCGGTCGGCGTCGGCATCCTATCCTGATCGATTACGGGAGCTTATGGCTTGCGTAGGAGCAGGAAGTCGTACGCCTCCGAGGTCTCGCGCTGGATGTCGAGGATAGCGCCAGCGCTGACGGCCGACTCCGCGAGCTGGCGCAGCTCGCTACGGTCGCGAAAGATCAGCGTCCAGTCGACCGCGAACTCTGACATCCAGAAGTGCATGTTCGGACCGAAGGCGTTGCCGATCACGAGCAGACCACCCGAGCTCAGGCGCTCGTAGAGCGCCATGAGCAGCGCCTGGGCGCGCCGCCGGTTGAGGTAGTCGAACATACCGACGCAATAGATCAGGTCTTGCGGCTCGCCGCGGACCGCGAGGGGGTCGCGGATGAGCTGCTCGAAGGACAGGTACAGGCACTGCACGGTGCAGTTGGCCTGGCGCTGGTCGATGCCCCGCAGGACGTCGTGGTAGGCGACGCTGAGCGCCTTCTCCTCCTGGTCGATCAACGTCCAGTGCACGCCCTCGGGCGGCGCGTCGCCCTCGGCGAGGTACTCCACCACTTCACGGGCGGGGCCGCAGCCGAGGCTCAGGGCGCGCAGCACGTGACCGGCGGCGCGGGCCCTGGCGTGCTCCTCGGCGGTGACCCGCTTGACGAGGTCCTTGCGGGTGCGGACGCCGGCGCTGAGCGGCTCCTCGCAGGCGAGCTTGTGGAACACCTGCGCGAAGGCGGTGGTGCCCTCGAAGCGGTTGTTGTAGATGTGCAGCATCACCGAGAAGTCGCCGGCGTAGCCGAGCGGCTTGTGATACGAGCGATGGAGCACCGGCGCCGCGATCACGAGCGGGGTCAGGAGCGTCTCGGTGGCCGTCTTTGCGGCGAGCAGCGCGGGGCGGTCGCCGCGAACGGCGAGGGCGGCCTCGGCGGCGGCCAGGCGCAGCGTATGCCAGCGGGGACGGATCGCCACGATGGCGCGCCTCGCCAGGGCTTCTCGCTCCTCGGCGAGGGCGTGGGCGTCTTGCAGGCGCGCCTCGTGGTAGTCGAGGATGCGCTGATAAAACGCGGCGAAGTGTACGGCGGCGAGCAGGGCGTCGCGATAGGCGGCGGGGATCTTGGCGACGATGCGCTCGGGGCCGTCGATGAGGTCGTGGAGCAGCGCCTGCTCCTCATCGAGTCGCTGCATCTCGTGCAGGTCGAGGAAGCCGGTCAAGAGCTGAAGGCCGACGCGGCGCTGGCCGTAGACCCGCTCCTCGCGGGCGACGCGGACGCGCCCGCGGTAGGCGGTGGTGTCGTGGACGCGGATGTCGACCTCCAGCACGTCGTCGACTTGCCACGGCGGGGCCTCTGGTGGGGCGAGGAACGACACGCCGTTCATGGCCATGTCATAGAGTTGAAAGCTCTCGTCGTCGATGACGATGACGGAGGCTTGCTCGCGCAAGAGCTCGCTCGCCAACTGTCGCCGGGCCCGAAACGCGATTGCCTGGCCAAACCCCCCCGTGAGTTCCTCGTACGTCCGCATCGCGCGACCTCCCCCGAAGCAGTGCTCTCGCCCCTGGGCGCCAGCAAGCCGTCACTATAGACGATCCGACTCCGCGGCCGCGGCGACGCAGCGCACCGCATTCGGCTGCCCGTCTGCTCAGCCGGCGCGCATCTGCACGCGCACTCGATCGCGCGGCGCGGGTGTGATCACGGGCCTTACTGCCAGCCCTGCGCGCGCCGCAGCTCGAGCGCCCACTGATCGATCTGGGCCTCGCGCTTGTGCGCGACGATCGAGCTCAGCGAGGCGGGGGCGAGATCTTGTACGCACACGGCGGCGAAGTCGAGTCGCTCGCTCTGGCGCTTGTAGCGGGCGCGAATGTACTTACGCAGGACGTTCTGGGCGATCGCATACAAGTACTGGCGCACGCTGGCGTCGCCGCGGAAGCGGTCCTTGCCGCTGGTACATCCGAGGGAGGTCTGACCCACGAGCTCGGCGACGTCGTCCTCGGCGCACACCTTGTTGCGAAAGAAGCGGGTGATGGCGTCGAAGTGGCGGTCGACCAGTTGGTTGCCCGCGTCGCGGTCGCCGGCCTGCCAGGCTCGCAGCAGGGCGGCGTCCTCGGTGTGTCGGTCGGCGAGCACGCGGGGCATCGTACGCGATGCCACGCGGGGGCGCGAGCGGGCTACTTGTGCAGCTCGCCGCGACGCAGGCGCTTGTAGAGGTTGAGGGCCTCGCGGATGATGTCCAGGGCCTCGGCCGCGCCGAGCATGCCATCGATGACGACGGCCTTCTTCTCGAGGATCTTGTAGTCCTCGAAGAAGCGCTGGACCTCGCGCATGATGTGGGCCGGCAACTGCGACTGGTCGGTGTAGTCGCTAAACCATGGGTCGTGGGTGCTGACCGCGACGATCTTGTCGTCGATGCCCTTGTCGTCGCGCATGCGCATCACGCCGATCGGGCGGGCGGTGACGATGCACAGCGGGTGTACCGGGCTCTGCTGCAGGACGAGCACGTCGAGCGCGTCGCCGTCGTCGCAGTAGGTGCGCGGGATGAAGCCGTAGTTGGCGGGGTAGTGGACCGCGCTAAACAGGACCCGGTCGAGGCGCAAGAAGCCGGTCTCCTTGTCGACCTCGTACTTGTTCTTGCTGCCCTGCGGGACCTCGATCACCGCGGGGAACCCCGCCGCGATCACTTGCTCGTCGACGTAGATGTCGTGCCAGGGGTGCATGTGGTCGCCACGCTCGTCCAGGGTCGCGGGTCTGTCAAGCGAGCCGGGCGCGACGAGCGAGGGAGCCCGTGTGTCCGCTCAAGCCGGACGTCGAGCACGCGGGCGATCTGCCCGTGCTAGGCCTCGCGCGTGGACGTGAACGCGACGCCTGCGAATCTCGAGGCGGTGGTTCAAGGCGCTTCGCGGAGCTCGCCGCGGACGCTGGGGGTGCTGGCGCTGGTCGGCACGCAACTGTTATTCGGCCTGCACTACAGCGTCGCGCGCGAGATCACGGCGCAGCTCGACCCGGTCGCGTGGACGGTGCTGCGCGCGCTGCTGGGCCTCGGTACTTTGGTGGTGCTGATGCTGGTCTGCCGCAGGCCCTGGCCGCGAGGGCGGCGGACCTGGGCCCGCCTGGTGGTGCTCGGGGTGCTCGGGGTGGCGTTGAACCAGTTGCTGTTCAACGCCGGCATCTCCCGCTCGACGGCGATCCACGGGGTGCTGTTGATGGCGACGGTGCCGGCGCAGACGCTCATCCTCGGGGTGTTGCTCGGCCAGGAGCGCTTCACGCCGCGCAAGCTGGCGAGCGTGCTGCTCGGGGTGGTCGGCGTCGCGGTGCTGATGCGGGTCGACGCGATCGCAGCGACGGACCCGAGCGGATGGTGGCTGACCCGCGACGGCCTGCCGGCGGCGAGCTTCGGCGACACGCTGCTCGCCGGGGACCTGATGATCTTCGCCAACTCGGCCTGCTACGCGCTGTTCCTGGCGCTGGGCAAGCAGACCACGCGGACCCTCGACCCGCTGGCGCTGTGCGTCGGCATTTATCTGACCGGGGCGGCGCTGGTGTGTGTGCTCGGCGGGCCGACGCTGTGGGCCAGCGATCTCTCGGCGCTGCCGGCGACGGCGTGGGTGCTGATCGCGTTCGTGGTCCTCGGACCGACGGTCGGCGCCTACCTGCTCAATCTCTACGCGCTGGCGCGTCTGCCGACCTCGCTGGTCGGGCTGTTCATCAACCTGCAATTCGTGATCGCGGTCGGCGTCGCGATGGCGTGGCACGGCGAGGGCCTCGACGGCCGGATCGTCGTCGCCGGGCTGCTGGTGCTCGGCGGGGTGTCGCTGCGCTTTCGTGCCGAGCCGGTCTCATGAGCGAGCAGCGGCGCTCGTGACAGTTTGCGAGTCGCGACAGGGACGACAGGTCGTCGAACGGCGCGCGGGGCATGTCCTTTCGGACATGCCCCGAGGACCAGACGGCCGGTACTCGGCGCTACTCGGCGGCGGCAGCTTCGTCGGCGAGGGCGGCGTGTAGCTCCGCGAGGACCCTGGAGGGTCGGGGGCGCGTGGCGGGCTCGCCTGTACGCTTGGCGCCAGGCGAGGCGCCGGGCTCGATGCGACGGCGGCTGCGATGGGGCACCTGGGACACCTGAGTGGCAGACACCGGAGCAGCGTGGGTGGGCTTCTCGCTGCGGGCGAGGGTGGTGCGCAGGGGTGGTTCGCTGGGTCGACTGACGGCGGGTGCGTGGGCGAGGGGTTGTTCGTCCGGCGTGGTCGGTCGGCCGACGACCGTGGTGCGGGCCGGGCCGGGCTTGCGGGCGCGACGGCGTGCGGTGGTGG
>Ga0335394_10004420_pt1 | contig 15991 bp, 16 predicted proteins | sample MAT03_FD_205741 | JGI IMG/M metagenome (GOLD analysis project Ga0335394, IMG submission 205741) | Freshwater microbial communities from Lake Fryxell liftoff mats and glacier meltwater in Antarctica - MAT-03 (spades assembly) (version 2) ... | reverse complement strand
ACAGCTGGTCGTTTCAAACAATTCAAAAATATCTGATTCGAATGGCAACAAAAATTTCAAAGAAGGGAAATGAAATCGTAATGCACTGGGCAAGCGATTTCCAGTGGAAGCGCATATACAACTAAGCCCCAAGAACTCAACCCTGTTACTGATAGTGGAGCTATACTATATGAATGAATAGAACAGGCAAAAAAAGAAAGGAGCGGCCGAAAACATCAGGTTTTGCACCCAATATTCTCGACCGCCCTTTCAAAGTTATCTGGTGATGGCAAAGCGATCCAGCTCGATACCGTCGGCATCGTACTGAACAACTTCCATCTTCTCAGGCGAGAAATCCGCCAGAGAGAACGAATGCCGGTCACCAACCAATCTGTCAGTGAACGTCTGCCACAAAGCCGGATTGGCGTGCAGCAGCTTAGAATCGAGCTTGGCACCACCGCCACCAGTGACGATGTAGATCACACCGTCGGGGCGAGTATTGGTGACACCGTCATACTTCCGGTCCAGAGTGATCTGGCCGGGAATATAACCACCTTCAAGCTGAGCCGAGGGCTTGAGACCGCCTGCGGGGACAAACTTGAGAGGGAAGCTGCGCTCATAAACGTGAGCGTGACCAGCGAAAACCACACTGACACCGTTGCGTTCGAAAATGTCGCTGAGGAAGCGCATTCCCTGCTCGCGCTGGTGACCGATGTTGCTCGTGAACGGCGGCTGATGCAGCACGACGATTTTCCACATGCCGGGAGCAACCGACTTGAGGTCGTCTTCGACCCAGCGCCTCATAGCCTCGTCGGTCCAGTCCATGTAGGCATTGGCGTCGAGGAAGAGGAAGTGAGCGTTGCCGTACTCGTAGACGAAGTTGGCCATGCGGGGGTAGCGCTCGCCGGCCGAGCTGACCAGGTCGCGCAGAGCGGAATGGTTGTTTTCAGCCGCGAGGGGCGGATGGTTGCGACCTGAGCCACCGGATGCCTGGCTGTTATTCGGACCATTCAAAGGCAGTGACCAGAGCGCGAAGAAGGCCATCAGGTCAGGATAGTCGTCGAAGCTCACCAGAGTTTCGGGGTCGAGCTTGGCCATGTCGTGGTTGCCGACACAGCTGAGCGAAACCGTACTGGCGAGAATGTTGGAGCCGCGGTCAGCTGCCGGATTCTCGTTCTGGTAAACGGCGAAGAACTTGCTCAGATACTCGGCATATCGACCGTGCTGGTAGACCACGTCACCGGCGCTGATGATGATATCAGCACCTTGCGGCTTGACGTAAGTCATGGCGACGGTGTCAACAGCGGCAGCGGAAGCGCTTATGTCTGCGGCTATGTGAGCAGCAGGACGCGGCAGACCGAGCTGATAAGCAAGCTTGCGTTGGCCCGGCGAACCATTGCCCATGTCACCAAATATGATGGCACGAAATGGCGAACCCATGGCTTTGCGGGCGGTGGCACAGGCGCTGTAAATTTCGCGACCACCCATGAGCACGCGATATTTGAAAAGCGCACCAGCAGGAAGGTTTTCGACTTTGGCGCTGAACTGCACCTGCTCCGGCACACCGTGAACGGTTATCAGCCTGGCATCGGGAGTGATGCGCGTCTTTTCACCGGTGGAGGCCAGCTCGATTTCGACCATAAACTCTTTGCGCTCGCTTTTGTCGCTGAGCACATGGAAGAGAATCTGTAGCGATTCGAGACCATTGTTCGCGCCGTAAGTGCCGTTCAAGCCAGGCTGCAGCCAGGGCTTGATGAAAAAGGCACCACTGGTGGAAAACACCGGCGAAGTCCAACTTCGGTCTTTGCCCGATTGAATTACGTGAGTCGGTTCAACGGGCAAATCTTTACGACTGAGGGCCCGGTAGGCAAAGAAGCCCACAACAGCCACCAGCGCAATTATTGCAATAGTTATGTACATAGTAATAGCCTCCTCTTGAGGTTTGGCTGTTGGCTAGGCTGTGCGCACTCCGGCGTCTTTCGGACTATCGGGAGTGTCAGGCACCGAGATCACTTCAAGGCGTGCGATGGCACCACCAGCGGTGAGTTCAACAACGGTGAATTGGTATGAAGAAAGAGTGATTGACTCGCCGAGTTTTACCGGACGACCAAATTCACTTTGGATAACGCCAACCACAGTGGTCGAGTCAGACTCGCTCACAATGCGGTGGTCGAAGACTTTGCGGAATTCAAAAAGAGTAAACTCACCATCGATACGATAGCGCCCACCCACAAGAATTTCCACACCCTCAATAGCCTTGTCCCACTCGTCGTGAATTTCACCAACGAGTTGTTCAAGCAAGTCTTCCTGGGTGATCAAACCGACAACCTGATTGGCTACATCAGTGACGATGGCCAGCTGCAATTTGTGGGTTTGCAATTGTTTGAGCAATTCCGACGCCGCCAGATCTTCGTTGACGAAGTAGGGCTTGCGCACGAAAGCTGCCAGCTTGCCGATGGCTTCGTTGCCGGTTAAGGCAGCCGAAGATCCAGGTGCAGGCTTGACGCCCTTCAGTTCGGCACGGAGCTTTTTCTTGAGAATATCGAGCAACTCTCGCGAGTTGAGAATTCCCACAACGCTCTTGCGACCCTTGCTGAAGATGGGCAGGCGGCTGTGTCTGGTTTGCGAAATGACATCGAGGCCGTCGGCCAGCGACATCTCTTCGGAGAGTCCGTCAATCAAACTGAGCGGCACCATAACGTCGAAAACCGTAAGGCCACGCAGCTCGAGAGCACGACGGAGCAAATCAGATTCGCCACTACCAAGAGTGCCGGCGCGCTCGCTTTCTTGAATGATAATTTGCAATTCTGCCGGTGATGTTGCCGAAGTGCCGTGCTTAGGGCCTTTGGGCATACCGGGAATTTTCAAAATCAGACTGGTGATGCCGTTCACAAGCCAGAGCAGTGGCGCGGTGAAGCGACAAAAGAGCGAGAACGGCAGAGCCAGTGCCAGTGCCAGAGTTTGCGGTGAGCGAATAGCCAGCAGTTTAGGCAACTGTTCACCGATAATCACGTGAATGATGGTGAGTATTAAAAACGAAACGATCATGCCGACGAAGGCAGGCACGTGTACTTGCAAGAGAAATGGCAGAGAGCTGCTGACTGTGTCAGCGCCAATCTGCAACAGTGCGCGGATGGGTTCTTGTCCTACGCCGCCGACAGCAAGACCGGTGATTGTGATCCCGAGTTGGGCACCAGCAACCGAACGGTCCATGTTGTCGAGCAGGCTTTTAATCGTGGCTGCGCCAATGACCTTGCGCTGAATCATCTCTTCGACCTGACTGCCGCGCAGCCTGATCAGAGAATATTCAGCGGCGACAAAGAGGCCATTGATAGTCACGAACAGTAGTAACAAGCCCAGCCAGAGGATGGCTGTGCTGAGAATCATAGAGTTTCCTTTACGTGTTAAGAGACGCGCGCTTGGAAAAGCACGTGTGGTAGTTCAGGTATTAGAACTGGTTAGAGTTAGCAGTTTAGAAATCGAGGTTTTGTATTGGTTCTACGGTTAGAAGATATGGAGTATGAGGCCTGAAGCTTATTTAGTTCTTGAAATCTGTTCAAGAGCTGTAGCTTTACTTCTGATTAGGATTCGATCAGTAATCGCGCGCAGGCCTAGAAACCCGCAAAAGTCGCCTGATCCTGACACAGCTTCAAATGACGGAGCTCGCACACCTTTGCAACCAGGGGTCCTTCAGGGCTGGTATACTCGTCTTTGATGAACAACTCCAAGAAGCCTGATACCTGCGCTTCCAGCCCAATTTTCAATCTCGTTTTCAGCCCCGCCTACAATACCGATTTGCCTGCCTTTGGCTTGAACAAGCCCTTTGCACTCGATCGAGGTGAGTTGGTGCTCAAAGCATTGCACGAAGAGTTGGGCTCGCCCATGGCTGTAGAAGTGCCTCAACCACTAGACATGGAAGACGTTTTACTGGTGCACAGTCTGGCTTATCTACAAAGCCTCGAAGAAGAACAGACCTGGCTGGAAATTTTTGAATTAAAGCCCGAAGAATTGCAACGAGAATCCGCCACCAGAGCCTTGCCCGAATTGATTGAAGATTTCTTGCTCAAATCAGGTGGCACGCTCCACGCAGCCCGACTGGCATTACAAAACGGGCTGGCAGCCAATCTTGGCGCAGGCTATCATCACGCTTTTCCTGATCGCGGCCGTGGATATTGCGTCATTAACGATGTCGCAATTACCATTCGCAAACTGCAAAAAGAAAAACTGATCAAAACGGCCATGATAGTCGATCTTGACTTTCATCAAGGCGACGGCACCGCCAAAATTTTTGCCGGCGATTCGTCTGTTTTTACACTTTCAGTTCACTCGCAAGAAGGTTGGCCGGATGAAAAACAACAAAGTTCTCTCGATGTTGGCATTTTAGAAAGCGAAAAAGAGACTTATCTACCTCGCATGAAAGCGGCAGTAGACTTAGCTTTAAGTCAGCTTACTCCAGATCTGGTGATCTTTATTGCCGGCAGTGATGTTTACGAAAAAGATATTTTACCCGGAACCAAATTTTTGCGTTTGCCACTTTCAGTTTTGAAAGAGCGTGATGAGTTTGTCATCGATACTTTTAAAAAACGCGAAATTCCTCTGGCCATGGTCTTCGCCGGTGGATATGGACCGCACGTCTGGGAAGTGCACCATTTAGCGGTGCGACATTTATTAGTTTCTTCTGGTATTAAATTCAGTGCCAAAATCTGCAGTTAGCGATAACCAAGAAATTAAAAGCAAACGCTCCGGATCATTTTTAAAGTGGGCCGGAGGCAAAGGCCGCTTGCTGACTCAGCTTGAGACCTTATTTCCCCCGGCCCGTTCTTATCAGAGATATTTTGAACCATTTCTTGGCGGTGGAGCAGTTTTCTTTCACCTGGCAGCAAAAAACAGCACTCTCGAAAGCTATCTTTCTGACGTAAACTTTGAGCTGATTAATTGTTATACGCAAGTGAAAGAGTCGCCTGATGAGTTACTTTCGGGCCTGACTTCAATGCGCAATGACAAACATCATTTTTACAAAGTTCGCGCTCAAGACATAACAAAAATGACTGAGATAGAACGCGCTGTGCGTTTGATCTATTTGAACAAAACTTGCTTTAACGGTCTATATCGGGTCAATCGCAAAGGCCAGTTCAATGTGCCTTTTGGAAAATATAAAAACCCGCGCATTGCCGATGAAGAAACCATCACGAAAGCAAGCAATTTGCTTACCCGAGCAAACCTGCTAGCCTCACCGTTTGACGCCATCGCCATCATGGCTAAAAAAGGCGATTTTGTTTATTTCGATCCGCCTTATCAGCCGCTGAGTAAAACCGCTAATTTTACTTCTTACACTTTGAGCAGTTTCGGCATGGCCGACCAGGAACGACTGGCGGCGCTAGTTGATAAGCTGACCGAGCAAGGCGTGAAAATAATGGTCAGCAATTCTGACACTTTAGAAATTCGCGCTTTGTATGAAAAGTTGCCCGGCATTAATATAGTCACTGTCAGTGCGGCGCGCGCCATCAATTGCCACGGTGATAAACGTGGGGTGGTGAGCGAACTTGTCATTCGCAATTATTAAGTGCATGGTTTAGTCCGAGCCTGATCTGAAACGTTATCGTTTCAGTTTGAGGGCATTCGTTTTAGTTCAAGTTCTGAGTCAGAACGTATAAGTTCTGAACTAAAACGATAACGTTTCATTTTGCACTAACGAAAGCGATGGCAGTTAATCTAAATTTGAGCAAATTGAATCTATTAGATAAGCAAATCTTGATGCACAGCCATTGAGCCCAGTTCAGCCCAATTGACCCGGCCAAACATTTCGAGTTCGCGGCCAACATGAGTTGAGCAGTGGTGCAAAACGAATGCAGCTTTGGTCTCAGTGATTTGACCGCGGTGCATGCGCTCGAGACAAGCAAGACCGATGCGGGCGTGTACTGGATTTATCAGGCCACGGGCCAACATTGCTTCAGCCACAGTATCTTCAAAGTCGATAATTTCGCAGGCAACATCACGCACCAGGCGCTCGGTTACTACGCCAGCACGTCTGAGCAAGGCAAAGACATGATCTAATGTTTGCGATTCTTCCAAGATCTGTGAAATTGGCGCTTTGAGCGATTGAGACAATCTCATAAGTTTTACGGCACGTCGGTAAGAGATGACGCGACTGACGATCATTTCTTGCAATTGCAGCGCGGTTTCTAGAGCTTCTTCAGTGATGTGGCCGCGGCTCATCAGAACGCGTCCAATGTTGTTGTCCTCTTCGGTACCGATTTCGCAGGCAATCAATACATGATTGGCATTGACCATGTCGGCAGAAACCAGAAACTCACCAATTCTGGGCATCATTTTGTTGGCACGGAGAAACTTGCCGTGATCGCCCATCACTTCGCGCAGACTGACCTGGCGCTCGTGCATTTCTTTTAGGAAACCCAGAGCTTCGGGGAAAGTCAGTTTGCGATCGCGCAGCATAATCTGCAAGTTAAGAGCGCCATCAAGAGTTTTTGGAGTGATCACACGCAACATCACCAATGAGCTACCGAGAGTCTGATTGAGACGTTTGGCTTCGCGATTGGCTCTTGTTAGAATTTCTTCGTTGGCAACTCCAGCGGCCAACATCAATTTCGCCAAACGGCTGGCTGGATTATCACCTGAGCGGCTCAGGCCGTTCAAACGAAAAGCTTCGTTGATGTCAACTTTATTGAGGTGTGAAAAGCGTAGTAAATCTTTGGCCAAGGGTTTGTCGATGGTGCCATCTCGAAGGAGATTTTGCACTTCCAGGGCGCAGTTGATGTCGTGGTCATCCACCCATCCGGTCATTACCAGCACTCTTCCGATAGGGAAGGAGGTGCGGCGGGCGATTGATAGGCCTTCACTGACTGCCGAAACATCAACGATGCCGGTTTCGAGAAAAAGCTCGCCTAATCTGAAGCGACTTTCTCTTTGTTTATTAATGAGGTTCATGACTCACTCCTGGTGCAATTCACGTAATCCAACGGATCACTGGGCCAATCTAGCGGCCTTGATGTGAATTTGATGCTAAAAGTTCCGCGGCCGGCCGTGAAAATCTCTTGTCTGTATTATTGGCTGCAACCAAAAATACTAAACGCCTGATCTCTGACCAAGTCACTGCTTGGAACCATTTAATGTTGGTAAGGTGGACGCAGGTCTTGGCGAGGCAAATGCCTGTCATGCACGAATGTATATCCAGCGGAGGCCGAAGTCAAGCACATTTAATGTGTGTTAGTGCTAGCACTAGGGCAATTACGCAAGGGCTGCCCAGCCAGTTCGTGAAAGTTTACGCCTATATTGATAACTTCTTAGCCAGATTTCTCTTGAAAACAAGTACTCATGATGTAGTTTCAGATTGAATTTAACCCCTACCCATACCCGTCCGTTTATATAGCCTTCAACTAAATAACTCCTATCACTCCATTCTCTTTAGTCGTGCTCGCGCCCGACGTCAAAGACCGTCTTGAAGGAGTACATGTATATGACTAGAAAAACAACAGCAGCTAAACGCAGACGAAGCTCGTCTTCGCGTTACGGCAGAATTATCAAGTTACGCGCTGGTCAAGAGCATTTTCCGGTATTGGCCGAAGAACTCGACCGCCGCGTGGTGATGGTCATGGGCCCCTCGGGCCTCAAGTCTCTCTCTGGCAAACCATCTGCGGCTATGCTCGACAGCATTGGCTACACCAGAGACTATGTGCAGCGCAAAGTTGCGGAAGGATACACATTTCACCTGATCACCTTCAGTCGCCCCACAGGCAAACTGCAAGTGGCTAACTGGGACAACACTTTGAGCGTAATCGCCGAAGAGTATCCCGAAATCAAAGCTCTCATCGCTACTAACGCTCGCGAACTGAAACACACTGCATTTGCCGCTCTGGAAGAGCGCGCCGGTTTCAGCTTTGCAGTAGTCGATAAAATCGGCCCGGCCGATCAAAGATTCATGACCCTGGAAAGGCTTCTGGCCAGCCCGGGCACAGTTGTGGATCTGCGACGATTTCTCTATCACACCACCCGTCTGTCCGAACTCTATTGCGGCAAAGGTCGCACTCGCAGCGAAGACGGCAAGTCTGGCCTCCGTGAGTACATCATGCGCAACCGGCAGGTAAGCGAACTGTCCGACTGTGTGATTGTGCCACTCAACTTGAATTGTTGAAACCATGACAAAAATTTCCTGTGTTTACAACCGGACGGCCAGCGGTCGTCTGTCACTGGCGTTCGCAGCCGATTTGTGGAAAAACCTCAATTCGACCGCGCAAATGCAAACTGTCATTGCCAACTCCAATCCAAATCCACTGCAGATATTTTTACAGGTCGACCAGCCAGGTGCCTACATTCTTAGCGGCATCGGTTCAGCTGTTGATGCCGAAAGTGTGATTGGCACAGAGCGCAGTCTGGTGGAAGCCGACATCGTGCGCAAGACATCGCTGCCCGCGCAGTCCATTGCAGTGAGCGCGAAAATTGGCAGCGACTCGATCATCGTCGACCACAATCTGGCCTTTCAACGTCACGACCTGACTGTGCTCTACCCCTGCCGCGAGACCACGCTGCTTGGACGCGGAGCCGGCCCTATCATCGTTCCCTTTGGCGATGGTGAGTCGGTGCTCAATGCCGCCTCCCTCGCTCTCGACTTGGCCGCTCAGCTTGAGCTGCCCGTGGTGTTCTATCACACCACCTGGACAGTGCAGGGCTTACCCAGCACCAACGCCCATGAGCACATGTGTCAGTCGGCGCAAGCCGTACTGGCCACATTGCTCAAGATGGCAGAAGATTCAGGCGTTCAATGCACCACTGTCGTGGAAACCGCTGACGATGTGGTTGAAGGACTGCTGCAATGCGCCCTGCGCTGCTCAGCCAGACTGATCGTCATGTCGCGCTCATACAAGACCACGGTGGGCTGCTACGTCGATCAGACCCTGCGGCAGACGCCCATTCCTCTGGTGGCTCTGGCATCAGTAAAAAGGAGAGCGTCGTGACTGAAATTCAAAGGCAATATGACCGGAGCTTTTTAACGCGCCTGAGCGGCTTTTTCACCAACCCCTTTGGTGTGATGTCGCTGGTGGTGCTGATGTATCTCGTCAAGGCTGTGCTCAAAATCACAGTCGGTCACCAGATCAACTCGCCGATGATTGAAGGCGACGGTTTTCACAACCTCGCCGATATTCTCGAAGCGCTGGCCGTCATCGTGGTCATCTGGGTGGCGAAAAGGCCGGCCAGCAGCGCCTATCCGTTCGGTCGCAAGAATGTGGAGTTTTTCACATCACTGGCCATCGGCGCAGCACTGCTCGTAATGTCTGTGCAATTCGCACTAAAAAGCGCTGTGGGCCTACTCTCTTTCGCGCCCGGGTTAGACCAGGCGGTGCGCGCCCTCGTACCGCTGCCTGAGCATCAACCGCTATTGATGAGCAGTTCCACCCTACCCTGGGTACTGGCGCTCACCATAGGCAGTATCGTGCTCTCGCTGGCAGTCAGTCGCTATCAAATCGCCATCGGTAAGCGAGGCGGTCACGCCAGCATGGTAGCTGATGGTGAAGAAACCGCCAGCGACGGACGCATCGAAATCATTACCCTGGTGGGTGTGGTGGGCGAGTATCTCTTCAACGCTCCCTGGCTGGAATATCCGCTCGGTTTGCTGGTGGCTTTTGCTATCGCTCACACCGGTTGGGGACTTTTTCAGAGCGGCGCCCGGGTGCTGCTGCAGCACTCTATCGGCAAAGAGCATGAAGAAGAAATTCGCAAGCGTTGCCTGGCGGCCGCAGGCGTGGGACAGATAAGCAGTCTCAAGACCTTCCAAATCGGCTCTACCGCGGTTTGCATCCTCACCATAACCACCGAACATCGCACCGGCACCATTGCTCAGTTGAAGTACGGCATCGAGTATCACCTTACGCAGTACTTGCTCGACAACGGCTTCAGAGACTGCGAGCTCAATCTCAAATTCGAGAAGCCCGAACCAGGTCGCCGCCGCATTGCTTACGCGGTGGTAGAAAAAGACAATTGCTTTGTTGTCGCGCCCTCAGTCGAACTTTCCAGTCACATCATCGTGTGTGACCTGGAAAACGGCATGGTGGTGCGCACCAAGCAAGAAGAAAAACCAGCCGCCATGGTGGCATTTCTTGAGAACAAGCGTGTGCGGAATCTCTATGTGTTCAGCCCTGCTCCCAGGCCGCTCGACGACGGGGAGAACATAGCGGTGCTCTCCAGCACAAGCTATCAGGTCGACTTGCTTGGCCTGACTGACACAAGATTTCAATCACAAAATCGCAACAACTGAACGGACAAATCAGACCCAATATCAAAATCACTACAAACGACTGCGAAAAAGCAGTCGTTGCCGCTTTCCCTGCCGAATACGGCGAAGACCGCGACAACTGGACACGCTATTCCAAAAGCGGTAAAAAAGGCGAACCGATCGTGCGCGTTTTTCACCACAACGCGCTACCGCTGCAAGCACTAATAACCGAAGTCGACGGCACCATCACCGGTACCACCTTCAAAGGCCTGGCCACCCGGGATGTTCCGCCAGACAGCAAAGCGACCGAGAAGATCGCTGCCATCTTTCACACCAATGAAAGTTACGCCTTCATCAAGGCACACGCGCTCTTCAAGCCGAGCGAATTTCTCGTCTACGTCACCGACGTAGACGACGGTGACGGCATCTGGTACACGCTCTGCCCCGTGAACTACTTCAAGCACACGGGCTACACCTACGACGACCAGCTCGATCACTTTCTGCTCAGTTATCTCCCTGATGACGGCGGCGAAGTGACTGAAGCGACTTTCGTCAGCGACCTCGAGCCAGAAGCCACACGCGAGCGTCTGCTCGCTATCGGTTTCGTGCGCGACCCCAAATACGACGCCATGATGTCGGGCAATGCCCCGGCATGCGACGACGACTAATCCAAACCTCAGCGAAAGATAACCTTAGAAGGCCCATTATTTATGTGGATTTCCATAATCATCATCACCGTTCTGGCGGTTTTAATTGCTTATTTCGAGCGCAAAGAAAGGCTCGAAGACAAGGCAGTTTTACACCACACCATTTCGGTCAACCTCGGCATTTTGCAGCGGGAGCTCATTGAGCTCAATACCGCTGCCGAATCGTCGACTCTAAGCGACAAACCGGCTGCTACAGCGCTGCTGCTGCAGTCCGGCAAAGACGCCGCATTTATCGAAAGCACCATGAACAGTGCTTCTCGTACCAAGCTGCAAGAGCTGCTCACGCTTACTTTTGCGGCCATGAACAAGGCGACCGAAGCTCGCCATTTGCTCAACGCTTGTCACCCTTTTTAAAAGGCATCAACATGACCAAAGTAACTATCATCACCGGCGCCAGCCGCGGCATCGGCCGAGCCATTGCCTTGCGCATGGCCCGGGAAGGTGCAGTGCTTGCCGTGGGTCGCACCGAAGCTGACCTGCAATCGGTCTGCGCCGAAATCACCAAATCTGGTGGCACCGCTGACTTCGTTGTCGGCGACGTAGCTGACCCGGCCACCGCCCAAGCCGCACTGGCAAAGGTGACGGCCAGGCAGTGGACTGTGGCAAATCTGGTCTGCAATGCCGGCATCGGCAAAGGCGGACCGAGCCACACTTTCGACCAGGCCATGTGGAAGTCGATTTTTGCTGTCAACGTGGACGGCACGTTCTGGTTTGCTCAAGCTTTTCTGCCGGCCATGGTGGCGCAGAAGAGCGGCAGCATCTCGATCATCTCGAGCTCTGCCGGTCTCAGTGGCGTCAAATATGATGCCGCCTACTGCAGTAGCAAACACGCACTGGTGGGCCTGGCACGCAGCCTGGCTCTCGAGTATGCCAAGCATGGAATTGTCGTGGTGCCGATTTGCCCCGGTTTTGTCGAAAGCGACATGACCGACCGCACCATCGCCGGCCAGGTGAAGTTCCGCGGCCTGAGCCAGGAAGACGCGCGCACCAGGGTGGAAAACTTCAATCCGCAAAAGCGCATCATTCCGGCTGCGGAAATCGCAGAAGCGGTGGCCCTCGTCTCCAGCGGCAAAGTCGCCAGTCTCAACGGTCATCCTCTGGTGTTGACCGGCGGCGCCTGAGTCGAAATCAAATCAAATCAGTAAACCATAAATTTTCGAAAGTAAAACTATGACACTGAAACAAGATACAAGATTGTCTGCACTGATTGACTGGATGCGCGAAAGTGCAGCGCCAGCTAGCGGTTTGCTCATTCCACTGAGCGGCGGATCTGATAGCGCTCTGATTTTCTGGCTGCTCAATCAAGCATTTCCAGACAAAACAGTGGGAGTACACATCGGCACGTCCGAGCACTTTCGCTGCCGCCAGTGGTTCGAAGAAACCGGCACGGTGCGCTACGTTGCACCAATCACAGAAGCCGGCGCCGATGCTGAAGTTTTGCGCTGGGCGCGGGTGCAATCAATTTGCGTCAGCGAACAACGCTGGTTGGTCGGGTCGCGCAACCGCACCGAAGACCTGCTCGGCACCTACAGTTTCGCCAGTTGCGTCGCCACATATTTGCCGCTGGTAAATATGCTCAAATCAGACGTGATGGCTCTTTGCCTCCTCGCCGGCGTGCCGGAAGAAGTGCTGACATCGAGTCGCCAGGCCGACCCCAGCTGTGGTCGCCCGGAAGAAATGGCCGAGATTGCTCTTGAGCAAGTCGACCAATATCTGCGGCATATGCTCGGCTATCCCGACGCACTTTGCGGTCTGTCGGAAGGCACCATCATTTACCTGAACAGCGTTTACGAGCGCAATCACTTCAAACGGCTGCTGCCCAAACGCGGCCCCGTTCTTTAAATTACACCCAAATCAAGGGCACAAACTATGACACCACAGATAATACTGCTCGCATTGTTTACCTCCGCATTGTGCGTCGGTGCCGTGTACGTTTTAATAAACTCGGCTTACCGTCAGAACATGGCGCCGAAGATCTGCCAGGCACTCAATGCTTGCCACGACGAAATCGAATTTGCCAATCTCAATCATCTGGCAAGTTCACCGGGCCCGGCACTGCAGAAGCTTTCGGAAGCAAACACGGCTTTCAAAATGTCGCAAGGTTCGCTGCACGATGGCCAGTACAAACTCTGCCTGGCCCAGGCGCAATCGGCTCTGGCACTAATTCGCGAAGCCAGCAAAGAACTGGCCATTAGCGAAAATCCCAGGCCGGTCTTTCCTAGTTGCCGCATCATTTCTCATCCGGATGGTCTGCAGTGGATGGGCAAATAATCAGCTAAGCTGAACTAAATAGACCGGGGTGGATGGCTGAAAAGCCTGAAACCCTGGTCTATTTTTTTGGTTTGGCGGTGTACTACTCTATATAATTAATTAGAGACAATTTCTATTTGCAGATTCTCGTTAAACAAAATCAAATAAGACTGCTCGTACCAGGCCATTAGCTCAGCTTTTTCAGACGGCTCCAACGACTGCAGGACAAAATCTAAAAATTGACCGAGATCAGGGGGCCAGAGAAAATCGACGATCTCTGGCGAAAGTTGAGGATAACCATCTTGCAAGTGGCCGCAAACGAACGCATCGGTTGAGCCGGAAGTTGCGATGACGTAGAGAAATGAGATTCGCGTAAACGTTTCAATTCTCTGAGCGTGTCCTGAGTGATTATTTCAAAACCAGAATCTTCGAAAGCCGTTTTAAGCAGTAGTGAGGTTCCATCCAGCCGTTCCTTACTGAAAGCAATCAGATAGTGAGACGGCTCTGAGTCTGATGACAAGCCCGCCATCATCTCTTCAACTACTTTGCGACAGCGGCGCTGCAGTTTAGATTTGACCGGCTCTTCGGCCTGAATATTGCGGCGATACCAGTATTCGAAGAACCAATCGGTACTGAGCAGCATGGCTAGATAGTCGTTAAGGTGTTTGTTCAACTGCGGTTTTTACTCGCTAACCAACGTATCGTCTATATGCCCTATTTATGCGGTATTTAGTTAGAGCTGTTCACAGCCAGTGAGGAGTGCGTAAGATTTGGGTTAATGAGCCATTTTGGAAAAATATCCAGATAGAATGCACACGTCAACTTAAGGCAGCGTGCAAAACTGATGCCCTACAAAGCCCAATACAACACGACAATCCAACCCAGTAAAGAAAGTAGTGTTGTTGAGACGACGCGGCGCTTTATATGCCTGAGTATTATGCTGTTCGAAGTGTTGCTCGGGACATCTCAGATCTGCGCTCTTGAGTTTAAAAATCAGAATATTGAAAACTTGCGTATCTGTGCAATGACATTTTCTTCGTTCTTTGTTTGCCTGGCACTCCAAGGACTTTTCCCTAAGACCATCATATCTTTCTTGAGCAAAGCAACTTTTATCTGCTTGATTCTAGCGCTGCCGCTAATCCTCTACTGCGCAGCTCTTTCCGCCAATTTGCCGGCCACCTCGCATCTCTCGCCTGGTCCTCATCGCATTGTTGAAATCAGGCCAGAAAGTTTTGTCTTCGAACCACCGCTGCCTGGCACGCATGACCCGGACGAAACAATCAAGATGACAAAGATTGAGAGCAAGGAAAGCTTCGGACTGTTCATGTGGCGAACAAAAAGGCGAGTAGTCGAAACTGATTTAGGGCCTAATATCAAGCTGATGCCGGATGGGCGAGTACAAGTGATATTGGCCGGTTATGGCAAACCGTTAATCTGCGATCTAGACGAATTTATCGACACAAGCCGCTCGCGTGAACTGAGTAAGAAAACAGAGCGACAAAAACACCCGTCTGACCACAATCACCTTTTACAAGCAAAGCATTCTTGCTAGTTTGAAGGCTCATTCTTTTCTTCAACCAACAAAAGCACAACTGCCGACAAAAAGCCGTAACACACCAGCCATCAATTGCAACAGCGATTTTTCTGCCGCTGACGCAGAGCTGTTAACGACTTGCCGGCAATGAGCCATCTTTCCAGCACTTATGATATGGCACAAAAAAATCAACCGAATCTCAATGCCGCTCTTATTGTAATTCCAAACCAACACGGTCTTTTATCCGAGTTAAATCGCTTTCTGCGCAAACTGGCTGCCGGCGTCTGGTCTATCTCGCAACTAAATAAAGAAAGACAGAGTGCTTTGCAAAACTGGCACAAAGCCTGCCTTTACACAGATGCAGCGATAATCAAAAAAGTCAGGGCAGAATGGAAGTTAAAGCAATTTCAAAATTGGCTACAAAATCTTGCTCCCGCCTATCGCAACAGGTATCGCATACCCCTGCACATTCGCCACCTTCGCATCGAAAATGCCGCTCGTCTGGCTCTAGCCTATCTGGCAGCGCAAAATCGACTCGAACAGCGATGGATCAATCGGCTAATTGCTCTCGAGCGCGTCAAATCCGCTCTTACACTGAACAAAACCAAAAAATACTGACTATGCCATTTAGAACACCCGCTCTATACGGAATCGAACACGATTTAAGAGAACTGACACACGAGCCTGACCAGCACATCCAGCTGAGTACAGATGAAGACGACGATCGCGGTCCCATCGATGAGAGTAGGTCTTCTAAAAAACAACTGTCTCACAATGGAGGCAGCAACAGAGACAAAGAGGGTTTCTGGTTTCCCCGCAGATAATTGAACGAAAAGAGAAGCACCACTAATGGTGCTTCTCTTTTCGTTTTCATTCATTTTCTCCGCCTGTACTACATCATACAGTCAAGCAGCCTTTTACTCAGAGTTGAGATACTGTTGGCGAATTCATAATTGCTTAGATTTGAGTCTAGAAGCTGATTACACCCATCTGAGCATCAAATACGGTGGCAAATCTTTAGGAGGAATTGCACATGTCGTTGCGTAAGCAGCCACTGGGAGCCATACCTCAGAACACAGCACAAGTGGCACGGAGAGTCTTCCGGAAGGGCAACATCTACATACGCATAAAGATGGAATGACGGATATCAGATTTCAGCCGTCCGACTACTTCCAATGCAAATTTAGCGAAATTTGTGTGCGTGGCGAGACTGAAGCTGGGTGGCCAAAAGCCCGACATCTGCTCCTCAAACCTCAACTTGAGCACGAAGCGCTGATGACAGCGAGGGCCCTGATG
>Ga0335394_10004419_pt1 | contig 15992 bp, 15 predicted proteins | sample MAT03_FD_205741 | JGI IMG/M metagenome (GOLD analysis project Ga0335394, IMG submission 205741) | Freshwater microbial communities from Lake Fryxell liftoff mats and glacier meltwater in Antarctica - MAT-03 (spades assembly) (version 2) ... | reverse complement strand
CCGTAGTTTTGCCAAAGTAGAATTAATTATGGCAGTGGTTTAAGATGATTTTTGTTCTCCTGATGCAAGCGGGGGCAGGAAACCTAGATTTTGGCCTAGCTTATATTACATTGGTTTTTCAACACGGTGTTAAGTCTTTGGTGCTTCTTTCCGCTTTCCGGTTTTGAATCGTCGCGGCTGAATATTTAAACGCTCTCCAAGGGCGAAGCCCCTCGCACTTTGTCCTTCTTCGTTTTCCTTTATCCTTTGCGTCCTTACTTCACTTCGACCGGCTCAAGCTTAGGGGTGTCCAGCATGGGTTCCGCAGGTGTTTCCGGTACAGCTAACGGCTCTTTTACGATGCCGGTGGGTTTGGAGTAATTCTCCATTTTCACCCAGCCGATCTGGATGAGTACATCCACGAAATTCGCCCGTTTAAAATCCGGCCAGACCCATTCCGCAGCCTCCAGCCATTCTTCTGCCTTCGTTTCGTTATCGTGCGCAAATTCCCATGCGGCGTTTGCGTAATGGTAGGCCGGCGTCTCGGAGGGAAACGGAATCTTGTCTTTCCACACCTGTGCCTGTTCGTCATCCTTGGCTAGTAGGTGGGTGAGATAGATGCGGTAAATGAGGAGCTCGTTCTTGGGAGCGATCTCATACAACACCATGAATCCCTTGCGTGCCTCCGCGTAGTTTTTTTGGAGAAAAGGGATTTCACACAGGTTAAAGCGCGCCTCAAAAAAGCCGGGTGCACGTTTGAGCGCCTCCGTGAAATATTTAAGCCCTTCCTCAAACTGATGGAGCTCCGTAGCGATTGCTCCTCGGAGATTAATGGAAAACGGAGTCGGAGGAATTAGCGCATCCGCTTCATCTGCATAACGCAGCGCACCATCAAAATCTCGGGCGTGGAAGCAGCGGGTCGCCTCGCGCAAAAGACTGATATAGCGGTCGGGGTAACGCGTTGGCGCGGGTGTCGCCAGGCTGCTTTCGATCTTGTTGGGATCGTCTGGATCGTAGTTTTCATCGGCCTCTTCCGCGCGCAAGGTGACGGATGGAAAAATGCAGGCGAGCAGGAGAAAGCGGAGGAAATTGCGCATGCGAAGTGGGTTGGAACAGGTAGAGATGACGCCGCCCAGTGCGGAGTTCAAACGAAAATTCGTTTTATGGCGGGTGTTATTTTTTAATTTTACCGCCCCAGCTTAGAATCCGCGCCTTGGCGCGGGCCGCCTCAGCTTCGGGGATTTGATGGTTTTTCATATGGCAGAGCGAAAGCGTGCTCCAGGCCAGTTCTTCGTTGGGACGCAACTCGGTGTTGCGGAACGCAGGCGCGATGGCTTCCTCGTGGCGTCCCAGTTTTGAAAGCGTGAGCGCGAGCGCATGATGCGCGTCGGCAAACTCCGGATCGATTCCAATGCACTGCCGGTACTTTTCCGCAGCAGACTCCAGATCGCCCAGCGCCATGTCGCCATTGGCGTCATCAAAAAGCGACTCGAGGTCAGGTGCCATGAATTACATGGTCGCCTGCTTTACGCCGGACTTGTTGCGGCAATCTTTCAGCCAAGCTTGAAAAAGCAACCGAGTGCGGCCCTCGCGAATGCGCTCGATGGTGATTTTCTTTTCCAGTAAAAATTTCTCTTCATCAAGCGCAGGACGGTTTTCTACGTAGGCGATGATGGTGCCTTCTTGAACTGGCGAGGCATTGCTGAGCTTTTTGACGGGCATCGGTGAGACAAGGCTCATGAGCGCGTTTGAATCGGGACCGATATCTTTTGGAGGTTCCATCCTGGAAAACTCAGGAACCGTCTCCGCTTTTACTCCTGCTGCGGTCGCCGCGTCTGCAAACGATTTCCCTTCATTGAGAGCCGCCTCGATCTTGGTGCGCACTTCCGCCATCTTCTTGTTCATTTCCTGACGTGCCTTTTCCTCCCGTAGCGTTGCCTCGATCTGAACTTTCGCCTCATCAAAGGTCCTGGTCTGCGGTTCGATCACTGCGGAAAGTTCCAGCACGTAAGCGCCTTTATCGGTGTCAATGACGTCGCTGAGAGGTTTTTCCTTGGTGAGCGCAAAAGCAGCACTTGCGGCGTCCGGGTTGCCGTCCAGCTCAGGCGGAGCACTTGCGGCGGTGAATTCCGGGGTCTCCGCGATGGTGAGACTCATCGCCTTAGCTGCGTCTTCAAACTTGGTCTTGCGGGCAGTCTCTGCAAATCCAGCCGCTGCATTCACCAACGGTTGCAGGATTGCCACGCGCTCGGGTCCTTCCAGCGGCTTATCCTGATTGGGAATCTTAAAGGCGACGAAACGCACCTTACGCTTCTCGTCTGTCTTCAAGGTTTCCTTGGTCTGATCGTAGCGGGCCTGCGCCTCCTCCTTGGTGACGGTCACTCCCGCCAGAAAGTCCGTAAGTTTGAGTTTAAAATAGGAAGCCTGTGTTTTCTGATTCGCTTCCTGATAAAGGCTGCGCACTTCCTCCGGCGTGGGATCAATCGTCCCTGCAAGCACCTGCTTCATTTTTTCAACCTGTACAGCGGAGCGGGCAAAGTCTTCGAGTGAACCCTTGCTGTAGCCATTGGGACCAAGCACCTGCTCAGTGAAAAGATCGAAGGATGCGGGATCGAGCTTGCCGTCCGCGTCCTGAAAACGCTGGGTCTTTTCTAGAATCATCGTTTTGATTTCCTCGTCTGTTGCGGCAAGTCCGAGTTTTTTAGCTTCACGCTCAAACACGATGCTATTGATCACCGGACTGTCGAATGGATCTGGTTTCTGTTCCCGTTGGAACATGTTCTGTTGCGTATTCATGGCCTCGAAATAGCCATTCCCCATGGCGGCAAAGACCGAGACTCTGCGGCGTTGGAATTCCAGCTGCTCAGCGGCGAGCGGCTCTCCGTATATTTCCAGTGCAGCGCCACGATTGCGGTTTGCGTAGGAGGTGCCTTGGTAGAACCAAGTGAAGGATATGATAATGGCGATGGTGATCAGGATCATGAACACCTGACGGTAGCGACGGAGGAAGTGGACGAAAAAATTCATAGAATGAGTTCAGTTTCAGGATTGCCTTTTTCGAAGTGCGTAATTTAGGTTGGTGGTTTCGCCCCCGAAAAGTCATGAAGCTAATTGCGTCGTTCCACCTCCGGCAACTCCTTTCTATCATTGGATTGATTTGCAGCATCCAAACTGCGGCCTTCGCACAGGCTACAGGCAATGACTATATAGAGATCACGCAACCCGCGAAGATTTTGCAAAATGTGAGGATTAATGGGACGCAGGGCAGAAACGTCATGGTGCAGGAACCGCTCGGAGTCATCTCCTACGATCTTGCTTTTGTTAAAGAAGTCCGCATGGCTCCAACGGCGGAATTCATTCAGGCGCAGGCAGCGCTGGATGCGGGTCAGTTTGATGTGGCGCTGACAAAAACGAAAGCCGTGGTGGATAAGTTTAAAGGGCTTCCGACGCCATGGGCGCAGGATGCGATGGTCATGCTGGGCAATATTAACCTCAGCCTCGGGAAACTCGAAGTGGCGGAACTTGCCTTTAATGAACTGGAAAAATCCTATCCCGGCAGCGCCTCACTTTCCGCGAGTCTGGGCAAGGCCCGTCTTGCTGCTTCCAAAAAAGATTATGCCACCGCAAGAAGCACTGCCGCCCCGGTAGTTGCAGAGGCGCTCACGAAAAAAAGTGTGACGAAAGCGGAAAGCCAAGCCTACGGAATGGCTTACTTTATTTTGGGACAATGTGCCGAGGGTGAGAAAAAATTGCCCGAGGCGATGGAAAATTATTGCCGTACGGTGGCAATTTTCTATCAAGAGCGCTCGGTAGTCGCAGAAGCGCAAAAGCGTGTGGACGATTTACGCAATAAAGGCATCACCGTCCCCTAAAGCTAAATCTTTCAGACTCCTAACATCACATCCTCTTCCCCCGTATCTAATCAAACCCTCGCAAACATGACCTCCACCACTCCAAGCCGCTGGCTCAAGCTCCTCTCCCTCGTCCTTATTAGCATTTTCGCCGTGAGCACCGGCTTTGCACAGGAAGAAGCCGCCGCCGATGCCTCCGGCGAAGGACATTCTCTTTTGGACATCATCCTGGACGGCGGTCCGGCGATCATCCTGATCTGGCTTCTGATCATCGGCACCTCGGTGGTGATGGTGACTTTCATCATCCAGAACGCGATGACCTTCAAAAAGGACAGGCTCGCACCGCCGCCACTGGTGGCTGCACTTCAGCAATTGATCTCCACGGGCAATTACCAGGAAGCCTGGGAAACCTGCAACGCCAACAAGAACTACCTCGCCAACGTCACCAAAGCCGCCTTGACCCGGATCGGACGTGGCAAAGACGCAGTGGAATCCGCCGTCGCAGAACATGGGGTTCGCGAAGCCACCGTACTCCGCACCCGCAACAGCTATCTCTCGGTGATCGGGGTGGTTTCGCCGATGATCGGACTGCTCGGAACCGTTATCGGAATGATTGGGGCCTTCGCGGTCATGGGCACCACTGGCGTGAGCGATCCAAAGCTCCTCGCTGGAAAGATCGGTGAAGTGCTCGTCGCCACAGCATCGGGTCTCTTCATCGCGATCCCTGCATTTGTGGCCTACTACATTTTCCGCAACCTCTCACAGAGTTCCATCGTGTTTGCTGACGATATCGTGAATGAACTCGTGATTGATATTCCTTACGATGAGCTCGCCGGGGTGCAGATCGGACAGAACTTCAGCGCAGCGGGCACCGTGCCTGTTGCTGGTTTCCCACAGGCTGGAGTTCCTCGTGCAGCCGGTGCAGCAGCTATGACGAACTGCCCGATTTGTGCCGGTGCAATCTCCGTGGGTTCCTCCCCATGCCCGCATTGCGGCTCTGTGCTCAGCTGGTAAAAATTGGTAACCAACCCAATTCATGACCCATAAAAAACATCTTCAAGCGCTGCGCGCGAAAACTCGCTCCATGCCCGAGGAAGAACCGGAGTTTCAGATCGCTCCGATGATTGACATTCTCCTGGTGTTGCTCGTGTTTTTTATGTCCATCGCCACCACGGAAGTGTTGAAGCAGAATAAGGAAGTCATTCTGCCCGTGGCAAAGGAAGGCACGGATGTTCCGAAAGACAGGGATTCGGGTGAAATTGTCGTGAATATCAAATGGAACGATATGAGCACACAGGATCCTGGGACGATTATCGTGGATGATGTAAAGCTGACGAATGATCAGCTCGCGGCTCGTGTAGAAGCCAAGCTGAAGCAGCAACCGATGCTTCGCGTGGTGATCCGTGCGGACCGGCTGGTAAAATTTGATTACCTCAAGACCGTAATGAAAAGCGTCAGCCAGACCGGCGTTTCGAACGTGATTTTTGCCGTAACCAACAAGGAACCTCAGGCACCAGAGGCTCCCGCAGCTAAACCTTAACCCCAATTTTAGAAAGGACACACGCATATGGCCAGCGGAGGAGGAGGAGAAGACGGAGATTTCGGATTTCAAATTGCACCCATGGTGGACGTGGTGTTCGTGCTCATGCTTTTCTTTATGGCATGCGCAGGGCAGCAGATTATCGAAAAGGAGCTGAAAATTACGCTCCCCAGCGGCAAGCCGGCTACGGATGGTCAGATCAAAACACCGATGTTTGTGGACGTTTATTCCAATGGCGATGTGTTCGTGAACAATCAGCCTTACAGCGCCAGCAAGACCGATCGTGAGCTGCCGCAGCTCCGTCAGATGCTCGCTACCAACGTGGAAGCGTCGCCGGAAGATCCGGTGATCATTCGTCCCCAATCGGACACACGCCACGAGCGCGTAGTGGATGTGCTCAATGCCTGCGCTGCGGCAAAGGTGAAAAACCTGAGTTTCGCCAGTCGTTAGGTGTGATTGAAAGTGGGGGAGTTGGCGGGGAGTGATGACGGAACATGCCCCTCGCGTTTTCTTAGTGGTTCATCGGGGCTCCTGCTTTTCAAAATCGAATTGTTCGCGCGCCTTTGCCCATGCCTCCGGAATGGACGCGCGTCCGCAAAAGAACGCGACTACCCGTTGGGGCTCAAAGCAGCGCATGAAAACGTTGCTATTACGATGCTTCGTTCTCAATCACGAATTGGTATCAGTAGAGTCAGAACTCCTGATCTCACCCTGTAGAGGAAAGACATTGAGGAAATAAGCTGAACCGGAAATTTGAGATTTCGCCGAGGAGGCAGGCCTCCAGTTGAGTTCCTACACGGATGATCAGTGTGCCTCGCGACAACCTTGTGCCAGGCCTGCAAGCTCGCCATCTGGTATCAGGAATACTTCCTGAAATCCATGCGCCAACACTGTATTACCGCATACGGCACAAAACAGTTCCTGAGATCACACGCGTCCAACCCCGCCTGCTGCGCCCTTGGCGAACAGATCCGACACAGAAATTCTTTTCCTAGGATCCATCCAACCTACGCCTCGTTTTCCATTTTATCGGCTCACCTTACTTCCGGTAGGTCAGGAGTTCTGAGAGTAGAGTAGTTGCCGAAGGTCTTTGGGTTCTGCTGAGATTGATTCAGCGGTGGACTACCTCAGGTTCACCACGGTGGCGTGGACGCCGTTTCCGCTGACGATTCCAACAAAGGTCTCCGTGGAATTCAGAGGGTTCTGAACAACCAGCTTATGCGTTTCGTTATCGGCAAACATGTTGAAATAACAAATCAGCATCTTCTTGCCTAGGATGCGGGTGCGCACGACCCCGCGTTTCTCATAGTAAGACTCCACAAGGTCGCTGCCGTTTTTCTGACGTTTCACCCAGTCTCCACCATCCAGCTTGTAAGTCGCGTAATACGGTTTCCCCTCCGCAACCTGAGCGCCGGTCTGACTCCATAAAAGAATGCCGAAATGCGTCATATCCCCGAGGTAAGCGTGGATACCAAAACGATTACTGCCGGTCTGCGTGGCAAAAGGAAACGGCTTCGTCGGATTGGTTTCTCCTTTCGGATACCATTTGTCCCCAGAATGCACAGGTGGATAATAGTCCACCGGCTTCTTCGTAGGCGACTGATATGGCATTAGTCCCCATTCGATAAATATGTTCCCGTATTCTTGAGATAGAAATGCCAGCGCGATTTGGAGATTGGGATCCAGCGGCAGCTTGTCCTTCCTGTAAAAAATCCCCTCAGGGTATTCGATGCGTGCCGCAAACCCCGGATGCCACTCGTGTACATTGAAGACAAACAGTCCGGTGGATTTCCCAGCCATCTTCGCCAACTCCATCCGAAAGATCGCACTGAGCAGCTGCTTCTGGGAAAGGTCGGGCGTATTGATATAAATCCCTTCCACGGTCGTATTCAGCTTACCAAGCGTGCGGCCGGGTGAGTAATTTCCGGAATCCCATTTTTCAGGAGGGGTATCATAGAATTTCAACTGATCTTCGCGTTTTCCATTATCGAACTCAAACGTCCCTGGGAACTGCGTGAAGTAATTATGCGCAATATAGTAAGGAATGCCGTCCTTGGCTTTCTGCGCTTCGTAGCGCTTGACCACCTCGTCGTAAAACCATCCCCACATCGGATTCTCCGGAGTAATCCAGTCATCCCCCTCCATCGTCTCCCCCACCCACAAGCGGGGCTGAATGGATATCGTGCGACCTTTTGCGCGCGCGTCTTTTTCATTCAACGGACCATTCGGCCACCACTTGCCGTTTACCGGCTCGGGTAGCGAAAAAATCTCCCTTATGCGCGGCACCGCATAATATTCCCAATACTTGGTGCGCGGATTTTTCCGGAATTTATCAATATGGTCGTTGCTCTCCAGGCTGTTTGTAGCCCAGTGGGTCACTCCCTTCTTCATCGCCTGCTCCATCGTCCATCCCTGCTTGGTCGGTGGTTTGAAATAAAAATGACCTTTAGGAAGCGTAATATCCGGACAAATGTCTATGAACTGCGGAATACCAAGCTCGGGATTATATTCCTCCGGGATTGGATTCACAAACTGGATGGGAGTTTGCGCGATACAAAGCTGAGCGCTCAGCGCGAGGGATAATGATAGGAAAAGTTTCATCGGTAGTGTGAAAGAGAGTTACTTGAATATGAAAGTGGTGACGCCGCCGATGGAGTTGTCCTCAAGTGTCTGACCAGCCTTGGTGTCGTAGTAACCTCCGGAGCCTGCTCTCTGAGGGTCGGGCTCCCATTTATTAAAAGTCCCAAGCCCGACTTTACCGGCCATTTTGATAACACGCCCTGGTTGATTCCCCTTCCACGGTTCGTCTTTCAGATTACTGGCTGTCTTGACGCTTTTACCGCCTAAAAAGTACCACCACTCATAACCTGGATCGAGCTTATGGGGGGCTACATCATTCATTACCCAGTTTCCTGAAGTGCCTGTGATTTGGAGATTGAGGATATTGTTATAGCCGCTCACCAAAACATAAGGGCTGACCCGCTTTTTCTCGTCGGATTTGATCACCACGCCGTATTCTTTTGAGTAAGCTGACGCTCCACCGCCGTTACTCGCCTTGACCCGATAAACATACGTGCCTGGTCCGGGAATGGGATCCCGGAAGCTCGTTTGATCGCAGCTCAAGGTTTCGATTTTTGCGTAAACACCCTTAACGCCAATTTTCCTTTCAAGATCAAACCCTGCCTCGTTGTTAGCATTATCGGTCCACATCACCTGAACCTGTTTTCCAGATACCACCAATGCCAGCAGGTTCGACGGAGCCACCGGTCCAGCCTCCGGCATTGACACCTCCACCAGCTCGGAAAACGGACTGTTTCCACCAGGCAGGATCGCGCTGATCCGATAGTAATACTTGCTCTTCTGCTTCACCCCTTTGTCTGCGAATTTCGTTTCATTAGCGCGGGTCTGACCTGCTTTTTCAAAATTCTCTTTTCCACTCCGACGCCGTTCGATAAGAAAGCCGGATTCATTCGGGTTCGAGTCCGCCCAGATCACCTCTGTTTCTTCAGGCGATACCACTTTTACAACAACTCCGGCGGGTGGTAGTCCGGCAGCAGTAGCTATACCAGGAAGTAGCGTGAGGAGAGAAAAAAGCAGGTGTTTTTGCATGGTGAAAAAGATGACGGAAGGAAGGTCAGGGAGAGAAACCAATCCCATAAACTACCAGAAAAGAATCCTGAGCATACAGAGTTGAAAGGTTAAAAATACATACACCATCGTGTAATCCTGGAACCGTAATTCGCGCGGAGCTAAAAGGCAGATTTTGCCATATATCTTTAAACGGAACCCGCGTTTGCCTTCCCCGTGGTTTCTTCGATAAGCTCCTGAATGCGCCGCCCATTTGTAACCGCCAATTTCGCGATCACTGCGGATGGACGTATCGCGATCGGGGGCGGGGCTTCGGGAGGAATCGGGAGCGCGGCGGATAAGCGGCGGTTGCTGGAGATTCGCGCGGGCTGCGACGCCATCCTGGCCGGAGCGCGCACGGTCGCAGCCGACAATATGGCGATGGGACTCCCGGCAAACGATCTGGTGTGCGAACGGGTCCGGCGCGGGAAGACAAAATATCCGTTGCGCGTCGTAGTCAGTAATAGCGGGAAGCTCGATTCGAAGCTGAAAGTGTTTCAGCAGACCGCCGGACAAACGATTGTCTTCTCCACGCAAAAGATGTCGCGTCGCGTGCAGGAAGCGATTGTCCCCTCGGCCGAGCTCTATCTATTTGAAAGCACGACGGTAAACCTCGCGATTGCGCTTTCGATTTTAAGAGACGATTTTGGAATCCAACGGATGGTTTGCGAGGGCGGGGGCACTTTATTGAAATCGCTTCTCATCGAAAACCTAGTGGACGAACTAAATATCACGCTTTGCCCGCGCATCTTCGGCGGGAAAAAATCGCCCACACTGACGGGGATTATTGGCGACTTCCTGCCTGCAAGCGTCCGGTTGAAGCTGATGGACATGCAGCCCGTGGGGACGGAATGCTTCACGCGCTGGAAAATCCGGCGTTGAGGCAAGGTTCTAATTGCCACGCCCTCTACGAATTGCTCCCCTCTGAGCCGACTTTATCTCGAAATGCCTAACATTGTCTTTCTTTCCCAAAACAAACTCTTTCTGGCTTCCGCAGGCAAATCGGAGGAGATCACTAGCAAATTTGCCCAGGACATCGTGGATCGCGCCCTGCAAATTCAGCAGAAGAATGAGTGGAAAAGCCAAGGCGGCGGTGCCTTCGGAAGTAATTTCGTGTGGGGATCAAAAGGACAGGAAGGTCAGGCGATTCCCGTGCGGATTTCCGCAGCCACGCGCGGAGCTGCCGACGGAGTGATTACTTATTTTTTAGAAACCGACCGGATAGGTGGCCTTTTTAATTACCACACCAAAGAACGTGAGGAGAGCCGTCTCTTCCATCGCGAATCTATGCATGTAAGCGACCTGGACAGGCATCCGACATCCCATGAGCTCGTGTGCTCCCTCAGCCAGCCCGGAGGCATCGCAAACATCGCGCGGATGGATTCCGATGGACACAACCTGAGCGAATTCACGGAGGGCGACTCGCTTGATCTGGCTCCAAGCTGGGTGCCAGACGAGACCACTAAAGTCGTTTTTCAATCCGCTGGAGTCGGACGTAATAACGCCGGATTTCCGCTCGGGCACGGTCCTTTCTTTATTGCGGAAATTGATCTGGAAACCGGCGCGATGGACACTCTTGCAGAAGACGATGCCTTCGATCTTTTACTCCCGAAAAAAGACAGAAAAGGAAATCTATATTTTATCCGCCGTCCTTATGAACCGCTGGGGAGACCGCGCGCGTCACTTTTATCTACGCTCAAAGACATCGTCTTCTTTCCGTTCCGGTTGGTGCGCGCCTTCATCCATTTCTTTAATGTCTTCTCCTTGTTCTTCTCGAAAAAACCACTGATCACAGCAGGCGGCCCACAGCGTCCGGGTCCGGATGCGCAAAGCATGATATTGTGGGGGCGTTATCTCGATGCGGAGGCTATGCTGCGAAATCAAAAAGAGAATGACGGTGCTTTGGTTCCACGTTCGTGGGAATTGGTTTGTCGTGCATCGGACGGAACCGAAAAAGTCTGCGCGAAAAGCGTGGCTTCCTTTGATCTCACCGCCAGCGACGAGATCATTTATACCAACGGCAGTAAGATTTTTCACCGAGACTCGGAAGATCGCAGGAATGTACTGCTTTCATCGGGGCTGATTCAGTCCGTCAGCGTAGTCTCCTGATTTTTGCTGATGTCTGATTCCAAACCACGTCGTGTAGTCATTACCGGGATCGGTCCGATTTCGGCATGCGGCGTTGGCAAAGCGGCGTTCTGGTCCGCGATTCGCGCAGGGAAAAGCGGCATTGGAAGTGTCACTGGCTTCGATACCTCCGCATGCAAAGCGAAGCATGCCGCCGAAGTGCGCGATTGGGACGCGACAGCCTTTTTTCCAGCACATCGTTTAAAGCGGCTGGATCGTTATGCGCAATTTTCCGTCGCCAGCGCGCTGCTTGCGTTGGAGGACGCGCAACTGCCCTGGAGCCGGGAAAATCCTCAGCCCCGCGTCGGCGTGAGTTTTGGGACGGCACTCGGGGGTATTTCCAGCGCGGAGTCCGAGCACGCCGAGTTTATAAAAAATGGCCCGAAGCACGTGAATCCCACGCTCGCGTTGCAAGTGTTCGGCGGCAGCGCCCACTCCAATATCGCGATCGAATGCGGACTGCGTGGCGTCGGCACCACCAACTCCAATTCCTGCGCGAGCGGCGTGGTTTCCGTCGGCGAAGCTTACCGCTACATTCGCGACCATTATGCAGACGTGATGGTGGCCGGAGGTGCGGAGGCTCCGCTGAGTCCACTGACATTTGCGTCGTTCGACTTTATTAAAACCATGTCGCGCTGGACCGGCGAGCCAGCTGAGCGGGCGTGCAGACCGTTCGATAAAGACCGCGACGGTTTTGTAATGGGAGAAGGCGGATGTTCGCTGATTCTAGAGGAATTCGAATACGCACAAAAACGGGGCGCACCCATCTATGCGGAGGTGCTGGGCTATGCGCTGAATAACGACGCTTACCACATGACCGGCACACTGCCCGACGGCGATCGCGTGATCGCTTGCATGCGCGAGGCGCTAGCACAATCCGGCGTGAGCGCGGACGACATCGGTTACATCAACGCCCACGCGAGCTGCACCCAGCTTAATGACGCCAACGAAGCGATGTGTATCCGCAAAGTGTTTGGAGAACGCGCGGTGCCGAAACCCGGTTTTGAGGCGCTGCCAGTCTCGGGCACAAAGCCATTTACCGGACATCCTTTCGGCGCGACCGGCGCGATGGAGACGGCGATTTGCGCGCTCGCACTGCATGAAGGCTGGCTCCCGCCGACGCTGCATTATCAAACGCCCGACCCGGCGTGCGCGATTAATGTCATTCCAAATCACGGCATCGCCCGCCCGATCCGCTACGCGCTCAATAACGCCTTTGGGTTCGGTGGAATCAACGCCGCTCTTGTGCTCGCGAAGGTTGGGTAACTTTTGAATACAACAGGCATTCCACATGTGGGATCCTCTTCCGCCCACCGCAGGCAAAAGTGGGAACGCCCGATAAGCCATAATAAATATGGCGCGGGTAGCGTGACTTTAGTATTTGCACCGGTTCCCACGTCAACCCTCAGCTCCATCCTCATGAAACGCTCCGCATTTTTCGCCCTCCTCCTTTCTCTCGTCACTGTCCTTGCTGCATCAGCGCAACAGGCTGTGAAACCAATGAAGGTATTGTTGATTACCGGTGGCTGCTGCCACGAGTATGGAAAACAGAAGGATATTTTGAAAAAGGGTCTCGAAGCGCGCGCAAATATCGTCGTGGATCAAATGCATAGCGACGACACTACCACCAAGCCAACCTTTCCTTTTCACACCAATCCCGACTGGGCGAAAGGTTATGATCTGGTCATTCATGACGAATGTTCGTCTGACATCAAAGACGAGGCGATTGTGAAAAATATCCTGAAGGCGCACGCAGACGGCATTCCGGCGGTGAATCTGCACTGCGCGATGCACAGCTATCGCACGGGCAAAGGAGAATGGTTCGATTATCTCGGACTGGAAAGCTCCAGCCACGGCCCTCAGGTGCCAATCGAGCTGGCGATTATTGACGACAGCCATCCGATCACTAAAGGCACCATGGCTTGGACGACGATCAATGAAGAGCTGTACAACAACGTGAAGATTTATGATTCCGCGCATCCGCTGATTCGCGGCAAGCAGGGCGCGGGAGATGATCCGGCGGTGAATAATACCGTGGTTACCTGGACCCACGAATATGGAGCCAAAAAGACACGCGTGTTCAGCACTACGCTGGGGCACAATAGCGAGACGGTCGCAGACGACCGCTATCTCGATATGGTATCGCGTGGACTTTTATGGGCGGCGGGAAAGTTGAAGGACGATGGCACGCCTGTCGCAGGATACGGTCCGAAGTAATTTCAGAGTTAGGAATTAGGATTAAGAATTGATCGCGCCGTCCGGCTTCCCTCATTCACTCTACGCAATCCGTTTCGATGAATATGAAACCCAATATCGGCAAAAGCGGACGGATCATCCGGTTGCTATGCGCGTTCGTCATGTTAGCTGCGGGCTTCGTGGTGGTCGGTCAGTCGCTCTGGATTGGAGTGCTCCTGTTGGTTTGCGGAGGGTTTGTCTTGTTTGAAGCACTGCGAGGCTGGTGTCTCTTGCGAGCCTGCGGGATTAAAACTAAGTGGTAGGGAGTTCGACGAAGCCGACGCTCAAAAAAAGGAGGTGTGGCATCCGCCTCCCGCGAATCAATGAACCTAGATTCGGTGTTTGGAATTAGCCGTTCCGCTCGAATCGCGGTTTATCCATAGCGCGAAGCGCCACGCCCTTTTTCCTTTGTCATTCTTCCTTCCTCCTTCCTACCATCCCTTCCACCGTAATCGTATTTAATAATCACCCCGACATCTACCAAACACATGGGTATTTTCGACAAATTCTTCGGTCCCAAAAAAGAAACGCCAAAGCCGTCGTCCCCTGTTGTGCCGCCCGCGCCGTCTGAGCCTGTCGATCCGTCCAAGAGTGCCGATTTCATCCGCGTTTACGACAATTATGGGCGCGAGCTTTTCATCAGTCGCAAAGAATGGCGGGAGAATGTGCTTCGAGGAAACATCGATAAAGCGTGGGAGAACCCCGATGAGCTTTACGGCATGCTCCTCTCCGCACTGAACGACGGCTTCCGTTCAGACATCCTCCACGCGGCAAGACAACTTCACAAAATCGATTCCGTCCCAGCCCGGGGAGCGTGCTTGTGGGGGATTGTGCTGATGGAAGAAGGGCGTCTCGATGAAGCGGAGCAGGTTTTTCTGGACCATACTGCAAGACATGGAGAAGACGGCAGCGTCCTTGTGAATCTGGCAAAAGTGTATGCGAAACGAGACGACCAGGTGAAGTCCGGGGAAATACTCTGGAGAGCTTTGGAGGCGGATCCGAATCAAAGCAATGGGATGAGTTGGTATGAGAGCATTCATCGCGAACGCGATGGCGATGAGGCCGGAAAGAATGCCTTGATCCGGGTTGCCGCACTGCCTCGCAGCTGGCGCGCGCAGCTTTGGCTCGCAAGACTTGCGCTGCAATCGCGTCGGCTGGAGGAAGCCCTTACTTATTATCAGAACAGTCTCTCCCACGCCGGCCAGCCTTATCCGGTGGATATGCTTCAGCAGATCAGCGGCGACCTAGGAAACGCCGGGCATCTGCCAGAGATGATCGATCTCGTCACGCCACACTTCGATCCGGCCATTCACGGCATTTTAGTGGGAAACAACCTCATCAAGTCGCATCTGGATCTCGGACAAATCGATGCGGCGCGTATGATTCTCAATCAGCTCTACGCGCTTAAACGCCCGGACTGGCGTGAGCCGCTTAGCTTCTGGGATACTGAGATTGCCAAGACCAGAATCGATACCGACCCAGTCGATGCGGCGGCGTTGGAAGTGACGATGTTAACGATTGAGGGTCCCGTCTGGCTGCGACCGGACTCCGCAGCGGCCGAACTTTTCACTGCCAAGACCGGGGAAGCTCCACGTATCACCATCGTTGGCAGTAGCGCTGAAACCGCGACCAACTCCAAGGCGACTCAGCGTCAGCTTTCTGACTCCATAGGACGTCTCAGCCGCGCCCTCCCGCTTTTCCTGGCCGAGAAGCTGGAGTTGTGCACGACCACACGGGTGCGGACGCTGTTGCCCTGGCTTGTCTCCGGAAATGGCGGGTTCGTGTTGAGTGGAGTGCGTTGGACTAATGAAGAGGCGGCAAGTTATTCGCGGCAGGGGGAGAACCCGTCCGACTACGTCATCATTTGTCATATCAAAGCGCAGTCGGAACCCTGGCAGATCGAGTTGAGTCTTGTGCGGTCGATTGATGGCAAATGTATCGCCGAGTTGGAGACCGCGGTAGATGTGGGACAATTGCAGGCGTCATTGCCGGGGCTAGCCGGGCGTGTCATTGCAACCGTGGTATCTGAAACAAGTGCGGACCGGCTGGATGAATCGGATTATTATCTTCTGCCAGAGCAGCCGCACTTCCCCTCTTACTTACTTCGTCTGGAGCAATTACTGGCGGTGCGATGCAGCGCAATGGAAGGTGTGACGCAGGATTTCCTGAGTGGGGAGCGGGATATTGTGGATGGTAATATCCAGCTTTGCTTGGGCTGCCCCAAAAGCGTTTCAGTCCGCATATTACTCGCCCAGACGCTCGTGAATATGAAGCGCGCCCGCGCGGACATCATGTCTGAGTATCGTGAAAAGGTGTTCCATTTATTTAAGGAAAACCCGTTGCCTGAACCTGCGCAAAGTGTGCTTCAGCGCATCATCAAGGAAGTATTCGGCGCATAAGCCAGCCGCCAAAAAATCGTTTTTTCGCTTCCTGGAAAAAAAGCTCTTGGACTATCCGCAGCCGAGCCTTTAGGGTTCACGCCCTCAATTTCAACCTCACCTTTTACTTTTCATAACCTCATGGCCAGCCAGCTCGAACAACTCAAGCAATTCACCAAAGTAGTCGCCGATACCGGGGATTTCGAGAGCATGCGCGCTTATCAGCCGCTGGACGCCACGACGAATCCATCGTTG
>Ga0335394_10004418_pt1 | contig 15994 bp, 3 predicted proteins | sample MAT03_FD_205741 | JGI IMG/M metagenome (GOLD analysis project Ga0335394, IMG submission 205741) | Freshwater microbial communities from Lake Fryxell liftoff mats and glacier meltwater in Antarctica - MAT-03 (spades assembly) (version 2) ... | reverse complement strand
TAGTCGTACCATTACTATAAGAATACGACCATGGGCCGGTGCCGGTGAAATCTAAAGTAAGATTCGCCGTTTGCCCGTTACAGATCGATGTGGTGCCACTTACAGTAGCCGTTGGAAGAACGTTAGTAGTCACGTCCACGTTATCAGCATTACTGATAAAGCAAACTGAATTATCGATCGTCCATGAATAGGTGTTCAAACCTGCTCCTACTCCTGTTACGGTGGTCGTTGGACTATTAGGATTAGTGAACGTTCCACTTCCTGCAACTACAGTCCACGTTCCGGTTCCTACCGCAGCAGTGTTACCTGCCATTGTAACGGTAGCGCCTACACACAGTGTCTGATTTTGCCCTGCATCCGGAATAGTCGTTGGATCAGGTTCTGTAACCGTTACAGGAATAGATGATGCACACGAGTTGCCATCGGTAACTTGTATGTTGTAAACACCGGCTGCATAACCTGAGAACACACCATCAAAATTCGTGTTCCCGTTTTCATCATACAGGTAGAAGCCTACACCATTGGTTACTTCAATCGTAAAGGAACCGTCATTACCACCGTTACACGCTACATTCGTTTGACTTAATATATTAAGTGCAGGAAGCGGTGAAATAGTGACCAGTGTGGTTGTCGTTTGGGTACAACCAAACTGGTTGGTAACGGTCACCGTATACGTGCCATTTGCTGCAGTTGTAGAATTACTCAAGGTAGGGTTCTGAACGATATCGTTAAATCCGTTCGGGCCACTCCATGAGTAACTGTTGCCTGTTGTTTGACCCGAAGCCGTGTTATTTCCAAAAAACGATACCGACTGACCTTCACAAACAGGTGAGTTACTGGCTGCTGTTGGTTGAGGTGAAGGGTTAACATCCACAACTTTCGTTTGAGTTTTGGTACATCCGGTTAAAACGTCTGTAATCGTAACGGAATAAGTCTGAGATGATGTCATTGCCTGCGCAATAGGGTTAGCAATGTTAGTTGCACTCAGGAACGTTGAATTTGCTGTCCAATTATAAGTAATAACAGGTGTATTTGGTGTAAAACAAATACTTATTCCATTCACCAGACTTGCCGTATTAAATGAATATTGAAGTGCACTGGTTGAGCTGTATTGAATACCAATTGTTGAAGATATTCCAAAATCATAAGTAGCACTTCCAAAAGCAGCGTCCGGATAAATAAATGCAATCGCACCTGTTGTCAGATTCATTTGAACCTGGAAAGTAATAGATCCTGTTGCAAATGAACTATGATCTATTCCAGTCCATTGAATTATAAAATTACTTCCAACTGTTTGGGTCTTTATTGTTCCTCCCAAATTAATATCCAAATCATCCCAATAAGGTGCAAGGAAAATATTACCTGCGGTATTGCTTGTTGATGGCAAGGCAGCATTTGTAATAGCAACGTCGCCTGTTGTTGAACCAAATGCTATTACACCATTCGTACCTAATCTGGCTGTCGTATAGGCAACAGTATTAAATGTGAAGGATGGGAAGGTGATATTGTACTCAAGGTCATCACCAAGTGTACCAACAGAAGTTCCGGTGGTCGCAATATCAATAAATGAAGCTCCGCAATTTGTACTCATAGTGTATCCGGGTGAGGAGACAATTGTTCCTAACTGCGAATTTTGTCCGGGACAAACACCGTTAGGCGAAGCTGATACACTAAGATTTAAATTATTAACAGTAGGCGTAACAGAGATTGTTGCCAAAGCACCACAACCATCAAATGCGCCACCTGAATTATCAGTTGCTAAAACCTGATAGGTAGTGGCCACTGATGGCGTAGCAGTTAAAGGACCTATGCCGGAACCGGTAAATCCTGCCGGCGTTGATGTCCATGCATACGTATAACTTGCATTACTGCTGCTAACACTTAAATCTGTAGGATTGCCGGCACATGGTGTAGTAAAGGTTGCACTTGCAGTGATTGAAGGTGATGAAGTTACTGTTACAAGAACCGGTACGCGATTTCCTTCGCATCCCGTTACAATAGACCAATTGTAGAAGTAGTAATATAAATCTAATCTGGCCGTGTTCGTTGGTGCTGCAGTTAATGTACTATGATTAATAGAAAGCACACCCGGCACAACAAATGGGTAACCATAATTACCTGAAGGAGCAGAAGCAGATGGATCGAACAACAAACCGGAAATACCGGTGAATCCGGGACGCATTTTCAAATTAGTTCCAGGTAGAACATTAAAGTTTAGTGGGATCACAACAGCAGGTGCGCTGGCTGCCGGGCCTCCAACTACATTGACTGTTGTAGTGTGTAATACCGTGCCAGCACTATTTATTATGTCTATTGTAACAGTACCTGAGGCACTTGAAGCACTTACAGGATAAACAGTGACCGAATTGATTGTAAATGCTGATAATGCATCGAAAACCAAACCAAAATTTGTTGTTCCTCCGCCAGAAGTTGCAGTAGGTAACGCTGCTGTGCGTCCGGTGTTAACTGTCCCCGCTCCACCAATTGTGGCAACAGCATAAAATGTAGTTGTACCTCCAATTACCGGAGTGGTAAATGTATTACCAGTTCCAATTGGCGCACCTCCTGTTGCGGAGGAATACCAATTCACTGAAGCACCTGCTGATGGAGTTGCACCTATAATTACTGTTCCCGCTCCGCAACGGGAATTCGGTGTTGTACTCGTAATTTGTGGATCATTTACTGTAACTGTTGCAACATTAGATGTAACAGAACTGCTTTGGCAACTGACTACGGCCTGATAGTATGTTGTTTGAGTTGCTGCAATGGATGGGGTAAAGGTTGTAAGACCTGCACCAACATTCACCCATGGCCCTGAAGCACTTACTGTTGACGATTGCCATTGTATACCTCCTTGTGATCCTGCCACCGTCATTGTAGGCGTACCACTCAAACAATAAGTTGATTGTGATGCAGAAACTGTACCAGCAACCAATGTTCCGGTAACAATAACATTTACACTGTCGCTGATAACACAACTATTGTTTGGTCCTGCTGAGTTATCTATTGCATTCACAAAATATTTAGTGGTTACAGTAGGAGAAATAGTAAATGGCCCATTTCCTGTTTGGTTAAATCCTGCCGGAACTGATGTCCATGTATAGGTGTAGTTTGGATCATTAGCACTACTTACACCTAATGTAGTTGAACCGCCTGTACAAAGGCCCGGATCACCTGCAACTAAACTAATGGAAGGTGGAGGGTTTACTGTGGCAACAACTAATGTTCTTGCACTTTCACAACCGGTTGAAATAACCCAATTGTAGAACCAATAATAGGCAGTTGTAGTTTGGGCTGCCCCTACTCCATTAGCTCCGGCAGTAATAGAAACTTCATTGCCGGTTGAATTGTAAGGGAATGTTACGCCACTTGATTCACGAACCATATTTGATAATCCGGTGTAAGTCATTTGCATTTTATAATTACCCGGAGGTAAGTTTGCAATGTTTACAGGTATTACGTAGTCTGCAAGTGTAGCGGTAACATTAAAATTATGTAATGTGCCGGTATAAAGAACTGCATCTAAAAGGTCTGTAACTTTAATCTGAATACTTGCCGGACCTGCAGTAGACCCTAGTGTTCTAACAGTCACACTATTAATGTCAAAAGCAGTGTTTACGGTAAATCTTAACCCCCATCCGGTTGCAGCAGAAATAAATACAGCTGTTCCAATTGATGGAGATGCAACATTTATAGAACCTCCCCCACCATTAGTTGCAGAAACATAGTAATTAGTTGTTGTACTAATAGCAGGCGTTGTAAAAGATGTTCCTGTTGCAATTGATGAACCTCCTGATGCAGTTGTGTACCACTTGGCTGTTGCTCCTGAAGATACAGCTGCACCCAAAGTTACAGTTCCTGTTCCGCATCGGGTAGCGGGTGTTGTGCCGGTTACAGAGGGAATGTTAACAATAATCGTTTGAACGTTGGATATTACTGATGAAGAATTACAGCTAGTCAAAACTCGATAATAGGAAGTTTGTGTAATGGTTCCGGTAGAATAAGTATTCAATCCGGCACCAACATTACTCCACGGCCCCCCTGCTCCCAAAGTTGCTAATTGCCATTGATTGGCTCCTCCTGAAGCTCCTGTTACAGTTAAAGTAGTTGAACCTGAAATACACAACTGCGTTTGAGCTGCTGAAACAGTTCCGGCAACCAAAGTACCACCATTTATTATTGTAACACTGTCAATCATAGCGCAGTTCTGATTTGGACCACTGCTGAGATCAGTCGCCGTAACAAAATATTTTGTTGTTACTAACGGTGATGCAGTATGTGGACCTGGTCCTGATGCAGTAAATCCTGCCGGAATGCTGGTCCACGAATAAGTGTAATTAGGATCATTAACGCTGGAAACACTCAGATCAACAGATCCTCCCGGACAAATAGCAGCAGCCGTTGTAGAAATTGCAATTGCCGGTGCGGGTGTTACGGTTGCAACTACAGGGACTCGTGCGCCTGCACATCCTGCACCTCCTGCAATTTTAATTATAGGACGTATAGATTGAGTTGTAGCTCCGGCCGCAGTGCCACATACATTTGCAACTGCTGCAACAGAAACAAATCCTGTAGTATTTGCAGCCACCTGACCAGAAACTCCGGTTGGTGCCGGAGAGTCATGACAAATTTCAATTAATACATTTGAACTACCATCCCAGTTAAAAGGAGTGGCAAAAGTGAATAACATATCTCCTAAAGAAGCAGTTGCAATGTAGTTGGTTGGACCATATACTGTTGTTGATGGTGACGGTTGAAATGTAGCAGTAAGTGCAGAAACACCGGTATTTCCAACCCTGATGGTCAAATTACCTATGCCGGATCCTGCTCCTATCGCTGTTGTAACTGTCCATTTAAATTCATTCCAGGTACCGGCAGCAAGACCTGCTGTTGCAAGTTCTGCGGCTGTATATAAATACTGAGTTCTGAAAGCTGTTCCATTACCCGCTCTAAATGGCATTCCTGCCTGGGTGGTAGCTGTTTGTGCTCCAATAGTTGCATTTAAAGGTGCGCTTCCAATGGAAGCTTCTGCATAAAATGTAGTTGTATTGTTTATTACCGGAGTCGTAAAAGGTGAACCTGTGCCAATCGCAGTACCACCTGTGCTTGCAGAATACCACTTAATAGCAGCACCTGCCGACCCTGTTGCCTGCAATGTTGTTGTTCCTGTTCCACAACGGGTATTTGGAGTCGTACTGTTAACTGTGGGCACACCAACAATTATTTCTTTAAATGGCGAAATACAAACATTGTTATTTCCATCTTTTATCAAAGCTCTGTAGAAAGTAGAAGAGGATATAGTACCTGTTGAATAGGTATTATTTGCTGCTCCTCCAATATCTGTATAAACACTACCTGTTGGAGAATCTTGCCATTGAATACTGCCTACCGGATAACCACTTGCGGGTAATAATCCTACAACCGTGCTTCCACTGGATGCACAAATAGATTCAGGAGTACCGGTTACTGTAGCTGAAGATGGTTGTGCTGTAATGGCAATTGTCGAAAAGGTGGTACAACCACTAAACGGACCTGCTGTATTATCAAGTGCAGTAACAGTATAAGTAGTGCTTACCGCAGGGTTCGCATTTGCACTTGCTCCTGAAGCTGTAAAACCAGACGGGGTTGATGACCATGTATAGGTATAATCAGGATCATTTGTACTGCTAACATTTAAAGTAGTTGCCCCCCCGCTACATACTAAAGATAGCAATGTGCTCGCCGTAATCGATGGTGCACTTGTTGAAGTAGCTGTAACCAGTTGACGAGCACTTTCGCAACCGGTACTTACTGACCAGTTATACATAAAATAGTAACTGCTGCTAGTTGCAACAGTACCCGTAATTGAAGAAACGAAACCATTCATGGTACCAATTCCGGTTAAAGAGAAAGGATATGTTACACCAGTATTATCACGTATAAAATTTCCAGTCATTCCCGGCGCACATAGTCTGTAGGTACCCGGAGCAATAGTCCAGCCAAGATTAATGGTTGGAGAAGTGCCTGCCGTTACAGCTACCGGTCCTGTTGTAAATAACTGTGTTGTTCCTCCGGAACTATATAATGCAATAGTTATAGAAGTACCGGTGGTAGAAAATACTTGAACGCTATTTAGGGTAAATCCTGTAGTAACAGTAAAATCTTGACCATAGGTTACTAAATTTGTCCCTGCACTTGCACTTTCAGGTGCAATTTTGCTGGTGTTAAAAGTTGATCCGCCTGAAGTAGCTGCTACATAATAATTAGTAGTTGAAGAAATTACTGGTGTAGTAAATGATGTTCCTGTAAATAAAGGCAAACCGCCTGAGGCATTTGCATACCAATTAGCAGTTGCCCCTGATGTAACTGTTGCACCTAATGTCACAGACCCTGTTCCACAAAGGCTGGCCGGGGTTGTTGATATTAACTGAGGATTGTTTACTGTTATTGTTACTTGGTTAGAAATAACAGACTGACCGGAATTTGTGCACGTAACTTGACAAACATAAAAAGTGGTTGCTGTCAAAGCCTGAGTATTATAAATAGCAGTTGTTGCACCGGTTCCGCCTGAAACATTAGTATATGGCCCACCGGAAGTTGATGATTCCTGCCATTGAAACGCTATACCTGTACTACCGGTTGTGAATCCCGAAAGACTTAATGTAGCAGTACTACCGGAACAAATGCTGGCTGAATTCGCTGTTGCCGTTCCTGCTGTAGGCGTACCTTGACAAACATTTGGAGGTGTCCATTCAAATGTTAAACCGGTTGCCGGAAAAATTACATTCGTTCGTGTTACTGTGCTGGAATTTAATGTTCCTGCAGTAGTGGCACTCCAGTCGGTTGTTGAAGTTCTATTATTGAAATCTGTATTTGTTGCACCTCTTAGCCCAACCTGCTGAATTCTTGAAGTGGCACTCAAATTAGTTTGAGGTCCATAAACAATACTTATTAATTGGTTAGCAGCAACTCCTCCTCCTTCTGCTAGTCGAATTTGCCATTGCATAGAATGCCCACTTGGTGCTGATGCTGAAAAATCCGCCATCCCGCTATATTGTATGACACAAATTCTATTAGGTGAAATACCAGTTGTTTCTACTCTAATTTCACCATTCGGCCATCCTATGTATGTTGCAGTCGAGGTGGAAGTTGCATTTGCAGACATAGTTATGGTGCCTGATCCGATATTAAATGCTGTTACAGTTGCTGCCGTTGCAATACCTGCTCCACGTATTGGTTTACCTACTGTAAGTCCGGTAAAATCAGTTACACCGGTTATGGTTGGTGATGACAAGGTTCGTGTTCCAACGGATCCATAAACCCCCCAAATATCACGTGCCATAGCAGCAACGGCTCCGTTATATAGTACAGTAGCGCTTATTGCAGATGAAGAAGCTGAAGCAGGCAAGGTTGCACCAAAGGTTATATAACCATTGCCATTTGCATTAAAACTTGTGTAATTCGTTCCGTTAAAATTAAAATTAAAAGGAATTGTTCCCGAATAATTTCCTTGATCCAGGGAAACGTCTGCACTGGTGGTATGATTTGTGGCCGTAGCTATTGCAGTGCCGCCTGTGATGGGAGTATACGTGCCATTACTTTGTGAAAAAACATAATACGTCGCCACCTGAGCATTTGCACCTGCCGCTAGAAACAGACAAACAAATGCAAGCACGGAAGCACGAATGTTTTTCGTCATTTTGAATTTGGTAATTGATTTGTTCATGATTTTATTTATTTGGTTATTATATAAATATAAATTAATTTCATTTTTCCTATCCATCAATTAAATTAATGTTAAAGGGTTTCAATAACTTCTGGTAGTAATTTTAAATCTTCATACACCAGACAAGGGATGGGCTTTGCCTGAAAATATGGTGAAAGTTCTAATAAACTTCAATAATGTAACAAAGTTAGTGAATCGTTGTCACAATATGAAGGAGAATATTGAATGAAAGGGGTCTTTAGCATTAACAATGAATTATAATTATTTGATTTTTAATAAGATGCAAAAATAATAAATCAACTTATATTGTTGATTTTTGAAAACATTTTACAAAAAACATACAATTGAAGTAATAATTTTGATGAATTCCACTCGTATTCAACAATCGAGTTTTACTTCAGGTTTTTTGAAATACTTTTAACATAAAAGAGGCTGCCCGGTAAAGGACAGCCTCTTTTAATATAAAAATTTATTTCAACCTACTTCACTGCTACCCGAACTTGTTGAGTGAACCCTGAAGCATCTTTTACACTTAACAAATACATTCCTTTTACAAATCCTGAAACATCCAGTTTTAATTGATTAAATCCTTCAATGGCAGCAATCTGGTTTTGATAAACTAACCTGCCTGAAAGATCAAATAACTCAAGTGAATAATTTCCTTTTAAAATTGTTGTTAATTCAACATTCAACATTGTGCTAACCGGATTAGGATACACATTGAGTGATGAACCCGGTAATGAATTTGCCGACAATTTACAATTCATAGAAACAGCTAGTGTTCTTGTTCCTGAATTTCCACATGGTGACTGAGCTGTTACTCCAATCGTTCCTCCGTTGGTTCCCCAGTCAACATTAATGGATGTTGTTCCCTGACCGGATACAATAGTTGCACCTGATGGAACTGTCCAAACATAACCGGTAGCTCCGAAAACGGGTCCAATTGAATAATTAATTCCGGCATCGTTAGCACAAACTGCATTATTGCCTGCTATAGGTCCGGCGTTAGATGGAGAACCCTTAACATTAATACAACGAGGTGCACTTGCTCCGCAGGCATTATTTGCTGTTACACAAAGTTGGCCTGCCGTAAAGTTACCTGGATAAGTTACATTAATGGTGTTGATTCCATTTGGAGATGTGAGATTGGCTCCGGCAGGAGCAGTCCATGTATAACTTACTCCAAAAACTGAAGGAACTGAATAAGTAATAGTTTGTCCGCAAATACCTGTTGCGGCTCCACTAATATTACCTGGAGTATTTGGTAACGAAGCTGATACAGTATTGCATCTTGGCGATGAAACGGCACCGCAAGCAGTTGTAGCTGTAACACACATTGATCCTGATATAAATCCTGGACCTATGTTAACCGTAACAGCATTGGTTCCTGCGCCGGATGCAATGGTAACACCGGCAGGCGGAGTCCATGTATAGGTAGAAGCTCCGTTAGCAGGGGGTACACTGAATGCGACACCATTTTGACCGGGACAAACACCAAAGGTTCCTGACATTAATCCCAGTGAAGGAATACTGTTATTGACAGTAATACATCTTGCAGGACCAGTATAGCCACAAGGTAATTGTCCGGCAACACATATTATTCCTGTTGTAAAACCATTAGGGAAGTTGGCAGTAATTGAATTTCCTGAACCCGTAAATGTGATTCCATTGGTACCTGTCCACAAATATGATGATGCACCGCCAACTGGATTGACAGAATAAATACCAGAAGTATTTTCACAAGCAACATTGCTTCCATTGATTATTGAAGGCATACTAAGCGCACCTCTGATATATTTACAATTAGTATTCGTTTGTCCACAACCGTTAGCACCAAATACACAGATCAGCCAGCTGGAACTATTTCCCGGCAAGGTACCTAAGGTAATATTAACATTAGGACCGGCGGTAGTTTGCGGACTTGGTAATCCATTTATTAATGTTCCAGCCGGAGTTGACCAGGTATAACTGGTAGCACCAATAATTGTGTTACAACTAACAGGAATTATTTGTCCAACACATGCTGATGAGGGGAGCGGTAAAATACTAGCTCCATTGGATGGAGGTGCTATGCTGGTGGTGCCCAAAGCAACTCCTATTGATGAAGAACATGAATTAGCATCAGTAACAACAACAGTATAGGAACCGGCTGAATAACTTGTAAAAATACCATCAAAATTCGTATTACCGTTTTCATCAAACAGGAATGGAGAACTTCCGGTGGCACCAATAGTGAATGCACCATCATTACCTCCTGTACATCCAACATCCGATTGACTAATAATGTTCAATACAGGATTAGCATTAACCGAAACGTTTTCGGTGGCACTGGCAGTGCAACCAAAAGCATCGGTAACAGTAACAATATAGGCGCCTGCACTTGCTAAAGTGGTAGGACTCACAATCGGATTCTGAGCAACGTCATTAAATCCATTAGGTCCAGACCATAGATATGATACACCACCGGAAGAATTTAAATTAATATCGTTACCGATACACACCGGTGTATTGCTCGACACTATAACAACAGGTGCGGGTGACACAGCAAAAGTTACAGATGAAGTTGACGAACAAGCCGCAACATCGGTTACAGTTACAGTATATGTTCCGCCATCGGCCAGTGTTAAAGATGGAATCGATGGATTTGATATTCCTGAAGTGAATCCATTTGGTCCAGACCAAACATAAGTTGATGGTGTACTGTTACCAAAATAATTTGCTTGAAAATTCATTACACCATTTTCACATGCAGGAGTAGTGGCAGTAATTGATGAACCGCAAGTTAAGTTAATAAGATAATCTTCAACTTCACCAAAAGCAAAACCAACCTGACATGGACTATTATCCATTGCAGTAACAGAAACTTCATCACCTAATTTGATACGCAACAAAGTATTTCCTGATAAAGCACCAACTGGAACTGTACATGTAACTACCGTTACATTTCCATTAGCAATAGTAACATCTCCGGTTCCGCAAAGCTCGCCCAAATCACTCCAGTCACCATCTTGATTAAAATCTGCAAAAACAAAAATTTTATCTTCTTCATATACCTGTGCAAGAGGTTGGGTAATTGTAATATTAAATGTAGAACCAATATTCACATCCCCAATAGAACCAAGATTAGTAAAGTTAGAATAAATGGTACCTGCCGATGGATTACTAAATGCACCAAGTTGGACATTTGTAATACTTTCAAAGGTTGCATTTGCTGATGAAGATAAACAATAACAACTAGTTAAATTTGTTGAAAATGAATTTGAAAGAGTGGCACAACCAGATGCATCTCCTTCTCCATTATAAGCTGTTACTCTCCAATAGTATGTTGTTGCAGGAGTCAATACCCCAGTTGGATATGTTGTGGCCGCACTATTTTGCACCAAAGTTCCAGCATTTTCTGCTTCAACCAAAGCTTGATTAGTACCAAAATATACTCTGTATCCTGTTGGACCTCCACCTCCACTTCCATACGATAATGTTACGCCATTTTGGCAAGAAACAGATGCATTTGCCGGTGCTAAATAAACTGCACAATTAGGAGGAATAGGAGTTTTATATTGTACCGTAGCAGAAATTCTAAAGTTTGCAGCAGCAGCATTGAAGTCTGTCCAGGTTACTCCTCCGGTTGGTGAGGTAAAAAAGAAATCACCTACTCGAACAGGATTTTCTGTTTGGTAGCCAAACCCTACATTCACTGTTCCGGTTTGACGTATTCCAACATAATAAACACCTGAAACTTCAACATCAGGAAGAGAAATAAATACACTACCGAGTGCTGATACCTGAGCTGCAGAAGTATAAATATTTGTTCCCGGTACACCGGCGGCATCAGTCCAAACACCTACTTGATAAGGTTGACCGGTTGTTGTAAAAACAACTTCAAAACCGTTTATAGTATCTGAATTTCCAAAATTATTTGAAGCAACGAATCTTGCTACAAAATCCCCTGTTGCACCTGTAAAGCCTACACCGGTTGTAATTGGAGGTGTTGGATACTTGTAGGAACTTATATCTTTCGAAGTAGTTTGAGCTTGTAATAAAGTATTATTGCTAAGTGCATCATCAGCCGGTATTGAAACGTCTATTGTATTTGGACCAAGTGATGAAGGTGTATAAACACTGAAAGTAATAACTTCTGATGCTCCCGGGCTCAATGCACTAATCGGTTTCGAATCAGAAAACAAATTTGATCCGGTAATATTTAATGTCGCAGTAGAAGCAGGCATTGCATTTGCACCAGGATTTGTAATCCTTGCTTTAATTGTCACTGGAGTACCATATCCTACAGCAACATTACCCTGAGTGTAAATATGTGTTACAGATAAATCATTTAAAGGTTGAGGCTGAGCCAATCTTGTTTCAGGTCGAAATGCAGACACAAGCGTTAGTGTTGCGGAAGGAGTTCCGGGACATGCGACCTGTTGTTGTGATCCTAAAAATCCACTCGCAAGACTTGTATTACAAAGGGCAACAATCCCTTGCAAGGAACCACCATAACAACCCCAGTCAAATGCGACATAAACCCCTAAACCACTATAAACAAATGGCGCACCACCAGAGAAAGTTACATTTGGAGTTATAGTTCCGGTAAGTGTAGTAGTTGCGTTATCATGCGCAAGAGTCATTCCGGTTATAGTAGTGGCCCAAGTTCCACTTTTACTAAATGCCACGTCACTTGTATTTTGCAAATACACTTTAAGTCCGGCTATTCCGGCTGCTCCTGCAGCCTGATACGTCCAACCAATTCCACTAACATTTGATCCGTTAATAAAACCGGAAGCAGCCATTTCTGCCGGTGTGATAAGGTACACTGCCCTGGCATGACTATAACGGACTGATGGAGCTCTCCCATTTCCGGAGGTACCTCCGTTATTAGGTAATACTGTTACGAACTGTGCAATGACGTTCGTAGATACTACTGTGCTTAACATAAAAAATGTAAGCATCAGATTAATAATCTGTTTTTTCATAGTAATTAAATTTAGGTTAGTTATTGATGGATTGTGTTCATGATAATTTCTGGGGCATCCTTTATGGATGTCAAGGGAAAGGAAATTTAGAAAAACAAGCGGTTAAGATGGGGTTCATAGGCCGTAGTTACTTTTAAGACATACCAAATATATAAATTAGTTTCTGATTTGCATATAACCTAAAATATAAAATTTATAAATAATTAAAACTATCATTTTATATTATATACTTGAATTTCAATAATTTATACACACCTTCATACCGCATTATAGCTACTAAATTCGAAATTCAATTAATTCTTAATATGTAGAATTGGATCATGAAATATATTCAAAAAATACTCAAAAAGCAATTTATATTATACTGGGAAAAAGACGCAATGTAAAAACTACCGGTTGCAATAATTAAAAAAAGTATAACGCAGGACTTAATTCCTTCGATCTTTGGAATAACTTTTTCCGTATTTTATTTTCTTTTTATCCTCTCTTGAAACTTTAATATTCACTTTTTTATTCTTCTCTTTTTTATCATGATGTGATTTCCCCCCAAATAAATTCTTTGGTCGTTTCACATCAATAATTTTCATGTTGATCACCGGTATTTCTTCGGTAATAAGAATTTCTGAAATTTCAATAACTTTCGGTAACTTCTTTATTGAAATTTTCTTACCCATAAGTTGCTCTACATTTTTTTGATGATCCTTATCGAATTCAGAAATCATTGTAATAGCAATACCTTTTTTCCCGGCTCTACCGGTTCGGCCTATACGATGCATATAACTTTCGGCAACCTGAGGTACATCCATATTTATAACGTGTGAAACTTCTGATATATCTAATCCCCGAGACATTAAATCTGTAGCTATTAATATGCGGCTTATGCCGGATGAAAATTCATCCACAGTTTTAAATCGGGTATTTTGATTTTTATTTCCATGAATTACTGCCAGCTCATCTTCAAAATCAACAGCCATCCTTTCAAATATTTCATCAGCTATACTTTTCCCGCTTGCAAAAATCAATACTTTGGTCATCAGAGGATCATTCGCAAGAAGGTATCTTAGAAAATTCATTTTAGTATTAAAATTTGGCACTTTATATCCAATTTGTTTTATATTAGCTAAAGGTGTACCTGTAGGAGCAGCTTCAATTTTTACAGGTGTTCTGAAATTTCGGTTAATAAAATCTTCCACCTCTTGCACCAAAGTTGCAGTAAACATTAAACTCTGTCGTTTAGCAGGCAACAAATCAAGAATATTCTGAAGCTGCGATTGAAATCCAAGTCCAAGCATTTCATCAACTTCATCAATCACCAACTTTTTTACTGCACTACTTTTAATAGTACCATTTAAAAGCAAATCGTTTAGCCTACCGGGAGTTGCCACAACCATATCCACACCGGGATGTATAGCTGCCATTTGCGATTTAATATTTGCACCACCATAAGCACCGGCAACTTTAAAATTCATGTATGAAACCAGTTTCTCTACTTCCGAAACAACTTGTACAACAAGTTCTCGAGTGGGAACAATCACCAAAATTTCAGGATACCGCTTTGATTTATATTGCCACTGCCGCAAAAGAGGCAACAAATAAGAAAAAGTTTTTCCTGTTCCTGTTTGTGCAATTCCAAGCACATCATTACCTGCCATAATAGGAGAAAAGGCTTTTTGCTGAATAGTGGTAGGGTGAATGAGTTCAAGGTCACTCAATGCTTTGAGTAATGATGAATTTAAATTTAAATCACTGAAGTTCATTTTTTTTATTCTTATTGAATGTAACAAAAGTACATAATAAATCTTAAGCAACTGATTCTGTAATTCTTATCAGAGAAAACAGCGTTTAAATGGCTATTTCCTGAAAAATGTCAGATAAATCATGGCACCATTAAAACCAAACAGATAAATTGGCCATAATGCATATAAAATTCCCTCGCCAAATGATATGAATAGCGTCAACGTCCATGAAAGAAAACCAAATATCCATGAATGGGTTTTTTCAGATAATGGATTTTTCATAGCTTTCAAAAAAGTAGGAATTGCTAATAAGAAATCTGCTGTTATTGCAAAAATGGTTGTCAACCATGGATTTTGTGTAAGTATATAAATTATCATACAAAAACTACCTGCAATCAAATAGATCCGATCTGATTTTTGTAATGAAAAGTTTTTTAAGAAGAAAGCCATTCCCGCAATTAGTAAACAACCAACAGTTGAAATTAATAATCCTGTCAAACTCCACTCCCACCCTTTCATAATAACCTGTGATACCAAACTTGTTCCCATCAGTAAACTCCAGCCAATCCACGATAAAATGCTTGGCTGAATTATTCTCCTGCAGGTATCTCGTAAATAGGATACCTGCGCAAGGACAATTAAAACTCCTGCCGGAATTGCAATCAATGAAATATTCTGGATATTTAATTGCTCCATTCGGTAATTATACAGGTTTTTTAGGAAAGGTAATCATCGGGTATAAAATCTATGACAGCATCCCTTAGGCATTTTAAATTCAATAAAAATGAAAGTCAAATATATTAACTTCTTCCCAACCAAACCCAAAAACTAAAAAACCTGCCTGAAGAAGTCAAGCCACTTAACCAAAAACTAGTAAACTAATCCTCCTTCGCTTTATAAAAAATCAAATTTTAAATGAATATTATTTTCGTTAGAGCTTCGGAGAACGCGTAGAAGAAAAAACCACAAAACTAAAAAAGCCCCCATCAAATGATGAGGGCTTTTTTATTATTAAAATTTAATTAATGAGCTTATTCAACAGCAACACGAATTTGCTTAGCATCTCCATTACTGTTTCTGATACTCAACATATAAATTCCTTTAGCAAGATCAGAAACATCCAATGTGTTATTATTTACGCCTTCAATTGTATTGATGACAGAAGAATAGATAACTCTACCGGAAAGATCCAGTAATTGAACGGAGTAAGATCCTGATTTTTCGGATTTTAATTTGATGTTAAGAATAGAACTTACAGGATTAGGATATGCGGTGATGGATGTTCCCGGAAGATCACCACCTGCTACCTTACAATTCATGGTAACATTAAGTGTTCTTGTTCCTGAATTTCCGCAAGTACCGGAAGCTGTTACACCTATGACGCCTCCGTTAGTTCCCCAATCAACAATTATTGATGTGGTTCCCTGACCTGATACGATAGTTGCTCCTGATGGTACTGTCCATACGTAACCTGTTGCTCCAAATAACGGAGCAATTGAATAACTTATACCTGCATCGTTTGCACACACAGTGTTCAATCCGGTGATAACACCAGGGTTAGATGGATTCCCTTTCACAAGTAC
>Ga0335394_10004411_pt1 | contig 16007 bp, 10 predicted proteins | sample MAT03_FD_205741 | JGI IMG/M metagenome (GOLD analysis project Ga0335394, IMG submission 205741) | Freshwater microbial communities from Lake Fryxell liftoff mats and glacier meltwater in Antarctica - MAT-03 (spades assembly) (version 2) ... | reverse complement strand
CCCGAAACACGCCCCGCTCCTTCGATTGCGAGAAGGTCGGCGGATCCACCATCACCAGATCGAAGCGACGGCCCTTCTTCGCCAATCGGCGCATCCAATCAAATGCATCGCCGTAGATGAAGTCGTGGCCCGCAGGATCGATCCCGTTGGCCTCCAGATTCCGTCGGCCCCAATCCAGGTATTTCCGCGACAGATCCAGACTCGTCACCCGCGCTCCGGCAGCGGCGGCCGCCACGGAAAAGCCGCAGGTGTAGGCGAACACATTCAACACTTCCGCCCCGGCCATGCCTCCCGAGCGCACCGGAAACCCTGGGCCCACCCAGTTCGCGTGGAGCCGCCGCCGGTTGTCGCGTTGGTCCAGAAACAGGCCCACCGAGTACCCCTCCCCAAAACTCAGCCGGAACCTCAGGCCGTTCTCCACAACCTCAAATTCCTCGGGAGCTGACTCCCCCCACGCCCAACGCGGCGAAACAGATTCGGGTTCCGCGCCGCGAACCTGCCGGTCCAAAAGCCGACGATAGATCCCGGAGGCGCCGGTTTCCCGAGCCAGCTCGCACAACCATTCCGGCACACCGGGTTCGATTTCGGCACCCACCCGGCTCGCCAGGAGAAAGGATCCCAGACGATCAACGTACCAGCCCGGACGACCATCCCCCGCCCCATGCACCCGCCGATAGGCCGTCGTGACAGCCGGGTCCATGAAGGCCCGACGAAGGGCCGCGCCCGGCGGGGCGTCAAAGTCCGGCTCCGCCACGAACTCGACGGGTTCGTTGGTCGCCGGATGCCTCAGTTTGAGTGAACGGGCATGCAGGCAAAGGCGCGGATGCGGCGACCCGCCGTACAATGTGTCGCCCAGAATGGGAATGCCCTGATTGGCGGCGTGAATCCGGATCTGATGCGTACGCCCCGTCAGCGGCTGGGCCTTCAATCTCCAGCGCCCCCCGCCTCCCGAAAGCACCGTGAACCGTGTCTCCGCCTCCAGTCCCTCGTCCGGATCGTCGACGCTCTCGAACCGACAGGAGACCTTTCGAATGAAGGAGCGGACGGTCCATGCGTCCCGCCCTGGGTCACGGTCGGTCTGAAGTTCGTACTCCTTCTCAGCGCGTCGTCGGGAGAACTGTTTGAACAAGGAGACGTTGCCGCGGCGGGTCTTCGAGAACACCAGAACGCCGGAGGTCTCCTTGTCCAACCTCTGCATGATCGCCAACTCAGACCATCGCGGTTCGCGGCGCTTCAACCACTCATAGATTCCCTCGCCGGCATGGAAGCTGGACGAATGGGTGTTGATGCCCGCGGGCTTATGGACCACCAACAGGTCCTCGTCTTCGTGCAGAATCAACGGGCCCCAATCCGACGGTAACGCAGCCATCCCGCTCACCAGAAAATCCAATCCCCGCGCGCAACCACCCAGATCGCCAGGAGAAGATTGGTGATGGCGTGGGCCGTCATCGCGTCACCGATGCGGTTCTTGCGGAGAACGAGGCCTTGGTAGGCCACGCCGCAGAGAATTCCGGCCAGCCACTGGTGATGAGTGAACGCGAACACTCCGCAAGTCAGCGCCATCGAGACCCAGTGAAGCCGGTTCAACGGCACCCGCTCGAACTCCGGGCTGATCATGTACCGGTACAGGAACGAACGATAGAACACCTCTTCCAGCATCGGAACCAGGGCGGTGGAACCGACGGTTCGCACCACCACGAAAAACCACCCCATCGCGCTGCCGGCACCGAACGCCACGAACGGATTCCAGATCACCACGGGCTTCTTCGCCGGGTCCTCCCCGAATCCGAGCCGGAACATCAATTCATCCTGCTTCGGATAGTACGGGTCCAACCCAACCCAGATCCCGAACACCAAGACACCCACCACGACGGCTTCCCAACTGAACTCCCATTTCAATTCGGTCACGGCATGCCGGCATTCCCAGACGAGCCAGGCCCCGACCACGGTCTTCACCAGATACCACCAATATCGCGATGTCTCCCCGCTGCCCGATTGAAACGTCACCGTGATCAGCAGAAAGACCACGAACGGCACCACACGTGCCAGCAGGGGCGATTTTTTGACCTCATCCAACATAGGGATCCTTCATTCAATTCAGCGCGATGTCCCACGTTCAATCACCTGGTTGGTCATCGTCGCCTTCGGTTTCCACTTGGGACTGACCTTGCCCTGGCGCACCTGCCACACGAAAAACACCACCAGTCCCACCACCACCACCACCGCTGGAATGGCAATCAACGCCAACCATCCCGTTCCCGTCCGGCGCTTCGGTTCAACCCCACTCACGCTTGGGGTCTCCCGTGGCCCGCACGTCTCTCCCCGAGAATCGCCCGCACCGCGCGCAACAGCGCGTCGGCCTCACGGTCGGTGCCGATGCTGATCCGCAGAAAGTGATCCAGTCCCGGGCTCGAAAACCAGCGCACAAGAATCTTCCGGTCGCGAAGACGTTCCAGCCATTCGCGGGCCGGCGGTCCGGCCGGTGTCATCAATAGGAAGTTTGTTTCACTCGGGAAAACATCGAATCCCACGCCACCCAACCCCGCCGCCAACCGTTCCCGGGTGGCGATCACTTTGCGGAAGTTGGCCCGGTAATACCCGAGATCCCCCAGAGTGGCTTCCGCCGCCACCTGTCCCAGCCCGTTCACGTTGTAGCTGTCCCGGATCTTTTGAAGGCCCTCGATCAGGGTGGGATGACCCACGAAGTAACCCACCCGCTGGAAGCACAGGGAGTACGCCTTCGAAAAGCTCCGCGCCACCAGGACATTCTCCCGCCGCAACGCGATCTCCATCGCATGCCCGCACGCGAAATCCACATACGCCTCGTCGAGCACCACCACGCCCCGCGTCGCGGCGCACAACGCCTCCAGTTCGGCGACCGAATATCCCCGGCCGCTCGGCGCATTCGGCGTCGTCACCAACGTCAGCGCCGCCCCGAAATCCCACGCCTTGCCCCGCTTCAGTTCGGTCACCGTCGGCATTCCGAAGTCCGCCTTCAACGGCACCGGGTTCTTCGCGGCCCCATGGGTGTCCGCCAGAACAGGGTACAGGGAGTAGCTCGGAGTGAAGTATTGCACTGTCGACCGACCCGCCCGCGCCTTGCCCCGCTGGCCAGTCGCTTCCAGTCCCGCTTCCGGTTCCGCAAAACAACGAACCGCCATCGCCAGCAGTTCATCACTCCCATTCCCCACGATCACCTGCCCCGGCCCGCAGCCATGCAATCGCGCCAGCTTCTCCCGAAGCCGTTCCGCCGTCGGATTCGGGTACAGTCGGAGCCGCCCGTCGACCGCGCCACGCACGGCATCCAGTACCATCGGTGACGGCGGGTACGGGTTTTCGTTGGTGTTAAGCTTGATCAACCCGCGGACTTTGGGCTGCTCGCCAGGCACATACGCATGCAGATCCCGCACCAGCGGGCGTATCCACCGGGCCGGGCCGGTTCCGGTCTTCTTTGAGGTCGCCATGAGGGGCGGATGATTTCGGGAAGTGGAGGTGGCGGAGGGCGGCAACGCTCGGGTCGATCAATCCTTCCCCAGTCGGATCGATGCCGAACGCCCGTGAGCGTCCAATCCTTCCATTGTTGCGAATGTACGGACGCCCCCCAGCGCCTTGCGCAACGACGCCTTGTCGTATTCCACCACGCTGGTGCGCCGCTGAAATTGATCCACGGTCAACCCGGCAAATGACCGTCCGCCCCCCCCGGTGGGCAACACGTGGCTCGGTCCGGCGACGTAGTCCCCCAGAGCGGTCGGCGACCACTGCCCCAGGAACAATGCACCCGCAGTCCGGATTTCCGCGGCAATCTTCGACGCTTGGCGGGCATGGATTTCGCAATGCTCCGGCGCCAGTTCGTTGGTCACCGCAATCGCCTCTTCCATGGTGCGCATGTGAATCAGCCAGCCGTTGTCCTTCAGCACCGTCTCGATGAAGTCGCGGCGACTTAGCTTCGGCAATTGCCGGGCCACTTCCCGCTTCACCCCTTGGATCAGCCTGGCGGAAGGCGTCACGAGCCACACCCGTTCGTGCCCGGAGCCGTGCTCGGCCTGAGCCAGTAGATCAGCCGCCACGAACACCGGGTTTGCCGAATCATCGGCCAGCACCAGCATCTCGCTCGGACCCGGCAACAGATCCACCGCCACCTGCCCGAACAGGAGGCGCTTCGCCGCCACCACGTAGCCATTGCCCGGCCCGAAGACCTTGCTCACCGACCGAATCGTCTTCGTCCCGAACGCCATCGCGCCAATCGCCTGCGCACCACCGAGCTTGTAAACCTCGGTCGCTCCGGCCGAACGGGCCGCGAACAGCAGGGCTGGATTCACCGTCCCATCCTTGCGCGGAGGCGTGCAGAGCACGATCTCGGGACATCCCGCCACCCGCGCCAAGGTCACCGTCATCAGCGCGGTCGAAACCAGCGGAGCCGTTCCTCCCGGGATATAAATCCCCACCCGCTGAAACGGATCAAACTTCTCCCCCACACTCCCGCCATGGGAATTGCGCATACGCCAGCCGCGGCGCAACGATTTCTTCGCGAACCCCGCCACGTTCCGGTCCACTTCCTTCACCGCCGCACGCAAGGCCTCATCGGCCTGCAACGACGCCGCCATCCATTCGGCCTTGCCCACCGCAAAATTCCCAACCTCCAACCGCACACCGTCATAACGTTCCGTCAACTCGGACAACGCCTCGTCTCCACGCTCCGCCACAGCGTCCAACACCGCCCGCGCCCGCTTCTCGATCGTGGCGTCAAAAAGACTTGAGCCACTCGCCAGACGCGCCAGTTGCGAAACGAATGTGGCGTCCGATTGTCGGAGCAAATTCATGTGCCACCGACGCTAGGAGGGATTCAAGGCCAAGTCAAAAGCCCGCCCCGGGTGAAAAACAGGGGGCTCCACGACGCGACTCACTGGCTGAATATCCTCAGCAACTCCCTGGCACCCGCATGCTCCGGTTCAATCTGCAAGACACGCCTCGCCGCCTCCCGGGCCTCCCCATGCCGGTCCGATTGCATCAGGACCGTCGCCCGGGCGTAGGGAATCCGGGCGTCGCGTGGATTGGAGCGTTCCGCCGATTCGAGCATCGCCAACGCCCGCCCGGTGTTGCCCCGTTGTTGATACGCCAAGCCGAGGTTGTAGGCCGCTCGGTCGTTGGAGGGTTCCAGGCGCAACGCTTCTTCCAACGCCATCACCGCCTGCCCCAAATCCCCAACCTCGGCCCAAGCAAGCCCCAGCCGATAATGGTTCTCTCCCTGGTCGGGCTGCAACTTGACCGCGGCGCGGGTCTGCTCCAACGCCTCCCGGGAACGCCCCGCCAGACTGAGGGCAACCGCCAGGTCCTGACGCAATCCCGGTGAACCCGGATCCCAGTCCACCGCCCGCAGGTAGTGCGCAATCGCCTCGTTCGCGCCCCCCCGCGCCGTCGCCGCCACCGCCAATTGCGCCTGTCCGGTCGGCTGATCGGCATTCAATCGGAGCATGTGCGCCAATTCGGCCCCGGCGCCGGATTCAAGATGCCCTTCCCCGCGCAACGCCCAGGCTGACGCCACCCGGACGCCTCGCGACGCGTCGGTCAACCTTCCACGCACCGCCTCCATTGCCACGGGATCCCGCGCTTCCACCCGCGGCGCCAACGCTTGAACCGCCCGATTCCGCACCAGCGGATGCTCATGACTCAAGGCCCCGATCAACGCGTCCCGCACCGGAAAATCCTCAATCCATCGGGCAAGCAACCCGACCGCCGACGCCTTCCAATAGGGCACTTCCGGCGCCGCCAACATCCCCAACAACCCGTCCCGCGAAGCCGGGTCGCCCCGACGCCCACGAGCCATCGTCGCCGCCCGGGCGCGTGCCGGACGGTTCATCCGGGGCCCATACCACTTGTCACAGGCCGCCAAAGCCCACTCGGCGTCGTGGTCGGCATGACACCGGTTGCAGGCATTCGGAATCCCGAATTCCCTGGTCAGCAGCGGATCGGGGGTGGTGAAGCCGTGATCGTGCCGGTTGTGGCGTTGCATAAACGCCGTCTGCGGCATGTGGCAGTCAACGCAACCACTGCCCGCTTCGCCAGGCCGATGGAAACTGTGGGCGACCGGATCGATGATCGGCGATCCCGGCCGCGTCCCGTTATGGCATCGCATGCAGAGGTCGTTGCCTTGCACTTTGGGTTTGGCCGCGTGCGGGTCATGGCAGTCCATGCACGTCACTCCGGCGGCATGCATGCGACTCCCCAGGAATGCCGCGTACTCGTAGTCCTCCTCACGGACCTGTCCGTCCGGGTAATAGATGTCCGTCTCGTCCACGATCGAGAGGAGGAAGTGATCCCAGAACGAGTCGCCAGGTACGAAATCGCCGGTCAACTCACCACGTCGGGCATGACACGGAGCGCAGTTCTCCATGTGCTGGGCCGGGGTGGGCTTCACCAGGGTCGGATCCTTCTTTCCAGAGTTCTTCCAGGCCCGCTGCCAACTGACGTGATCCTTCATGGGACCATGACACGCTTCGCAACCCACCGTCGGCTCCGCCATCGTCGTGCGGTAGGCGTCCGTCTCGGGATCGTAGTTCTTGCGGAAGCGCGTGTTGTGGCATGTGCCGCACATGATGTTCCAAGTCATCCCCCGACCCGTCCAATGACCCCACTCACCGGGCTGCCGATCTTCGTTTCCGTAGACGTTGAACCACTCGTTTGTCCGCGGGTCCCAGCATGCCTCCAGGGTCTGGAGTCGACCCCCGGGCGCGTCCACGAGGTATTGACGGAGCGGATGGTGACCGATCACCCGCACGATCGGCATGGGCTCGCGCTTCCCAGCCAATCCGTTCGCCTCCACCGCGGGACGACCGTCCCTCCAGGATACTTCCGTCGTCTGGCTCGCATGGGAGAACGTGCGGGGTGGATCGAACGTCGTCCGGTCCAACGCCGGGTCCACCGGTCGCTCCGCCATGCCATGATTCGAACCGTGCCATGAACCGTGCTGCGCCGCGTGGCATTCCTGACATGAGGCAGACCCCGCATAGCGCCCGAAAACCTCCGCTTCCGGCTCCAGTACAAAGGGTTTCGCGGCGGCTCCGGATTCCATCCCCAAGGCTGCGACTGCGGGTGTGTTCCTCGAAACTCCAGCCGGACGCGGCCACCAGATCCAGGCGACCGTCGCCACCAGTGCCCCGACAATCCCCGCCTTCAGCCAGGTCGGAACGTCGCCTCCGCTGGGCTGTCGGTGGCCAGATGGCTTGAGTGGTGAGGACGGGGGGGGGCGGCGCTTCTTGGACATGCGAACATCACTTCAGCCGCTCCAAGCGTGGCGTCCAACACGCGAGGCGGCAACGGTGAAACCGGAAACGCCCCTGCGGCCCTGCGGCCCTGCGGAGGCGAATCTCAATCGTGAAGAAATCGTGCCACCTGCCTGCGGTCGACGACACGGCCTTCCCCGCACTTGGCGAGTCCCACTCCGATCGGCATCATCCTCCCCGCCATGCCGCTGCATCCACTCGCCGGACGCCCAGCCCCCCAGGAAGCCCTGATCGATGTGGGGCAACTCGAGCGCGCCTATTACGAGCGCACGCCCGATCTCGGGAACCCGTCCCAGGCGGTGAGCTTCGGCACCAGCGGCCACCGCGGCACGTCAAGCCAGGGCACCTTCAACGAGGCGCACATCCTCGCCATCACCCAGGCCATTTGCGAATACCGCCACACCCATCAGATCACCGGCCCGGTGTTCATGGGCATGGACACCCACGCGCTCTCCGCCGCGGCCCAACGTTCCGCCCTCGAAGTGCTCGCGGCCAACAACGTCCAGGTCGGCGTCCAAACCAACGGCGGCTTCACTCCGACCCCCGCCATCTCCCACGCCATCCTCGCCCATAACCGGGGCCGCACCCAAGGGCTCGCCGACGGCATCATCATCACGCCGTCCCACAACCCACCCACGGACGGCGGCTTCAAATACAATCCGCCGTACGGCGGTCCCGCCGACAGCGACGTCACCCAGGCCATTCAGGACCGCGCCAACCAACTGCTCCGCGAAGACAACCGATCCGTTCGCCGGATGCCCTACGAGCAGGCCGCCCGCGCCACCACCACGTTGTCCCACGATTTCGTCCTTCCGTACGTCAAAGATCTCGAGAACGTCGTCGATCTCCGCGCCGTGCGCGACGCCCGAATCCGCATCGGGATCGATCCCCTGGGCGGTGCGGCGATCGGCTACTGGGAACCCGTCCAACAGATCTACGGCCTCGATCTTTCCATCGTGAACACGAAGGTCGATCCTCGGTTCGCCTTCATGCCGCTCGATCATGACGGAAAGATCCGCATGGACTGCTCGAGCCCCTATGCCATGGCCGGCCTAATCGCCCTCAAGGACCAGTACCGGGTGGCCTTCGGCAACGACCCGGATTCGGACCGGCACGGCATCGTGACTTCCGCCGGGTTGATGAACCCGAACCACTACCTCGCCGTCGCGATTCAGTATCTCGTCCGCACCCGCACCCAATGGCCCTCCACCGCGCGAATCGGCAAAACAGTTGTCAGTTCCCGCATGATCGATGCCGTGGTGAAATCCCTGGGACGCTCCCTCTTGGAAGTGCCCGTCGGCTTCAAATGGTTCGCCCCAGGACTCTTCGATGGCTCGTTGGTCTTCGGCGGTGAAGAAAGCGCCGGTGCCAGTTTCCAACGTTTCGACGGCACCGCCTGGAGCACGGATAAGGATGGACTCATCCTGGGGCTGCTCGCTGCCGAAATGACCGCCACCACCGGACAGGATCCCGGGCAACAGTACCAGGAACTCACCGCCCTCCACGGCAATCCCCAATACACCCGGATCGACGCTCCGGTGTCCGCCTCCCAAAAAGCTGCGTTCAAACGCCTTACCGGCGACGCCGTTACCGCCACCGAACTGGCCGGCGAACCGATCCTTCGCAAACTCACCCACGCCCCTGGCAATGGTGCCGCCATCGGAGGCCTGAAGGTCGAAACGGCCAACGGCTGGTTCGCAGCCCGCCCCTCAGGCACCGAGGATCTCTACAAGCTCTACGCCGAAAGCTTTCTCGGCGACGACCACCTCCGATCCATCGTCGAGGAAGCCCAGGTCCTCCTCGCCAAAACCCTCGGAGCGTGAACGAAAAGCTGAAAGTCCACCGTCCACCGTCCACCGTCCACCGTCCACCGTCCACCGTCCACTGACCCCCGACCCATGAGCGTACTTATCGTTGGATCCACCGCCCTCGATTCCATCAAAACTCCGAAAGCCGAAAACCCACGCCTCCTCGGAGGTTCCGCCAGCCACGCCGCCGTGGCCGCCAGTTTCTTTGCGCCGGTGCGACTGGTGGGCATTGTGGGGGACGATTTCCCAAAGAAATACGTCGGACTCTATGACCGCCACGGGATCGACCTTGAAGGTCTCCAGACCAAGCCGGGCAAAACGTTTCATTGGGCTGGCGAGTACGAGCTCAACATGAACAACCGCCGGACCCTGGCCACCGAGTTGGGTGTGTTCGAGACATTCTCCCCGGACCTTCCCAAGACCTATCAGAACACCCCTTATGTTCTCCTGGCCAACATTGGCCCGGACCTCCAGCACCATGTGCTGGATCAAATGAAAAAGCCGAAGTTCGTGGTCGCCGACACCATGGACCTATGGATCAACATCGCGCTGCCCTCCCTCCTGCGGCTGCTCAAGCGAATCGACGGATTCGTTCTCAATGACAGCGAAGCCAAGGCCATCACCGGCGAGGATAATGTGTTTGTCGCCCTCAAGAAGCTTCACAAGCTCGGCCCTTCCCACGTCATCGTGAAGCTCGGGTCCCACGGCTCGGTGCTCAGCGGCCCGGCTGGCCTCTTCCTCTGCCCAGCTTATCCCCTCCATAAGGTCGTCGATCCCACCGGAGCGGGTGACTCTTTCGTCGGCGGTCTCATGGGCTGGCTCGCCTCCGCCAAAGGCCCCATCGACAAGAACCTGCGGGCCGCGATGATTCACGGCTCGGTCGTCGCCTCGTTCTGCTGCGAAGGCTTCGGGCTCACGCGTATCGACAAAGTCCAACGATCCGACATTGACCGACGGGTGGCCGAACTCGAGGCGTGGACCCAGTTCTGAGGCGGAAACCGATGGACGCGATCGAGTCTTCCTCTCTACCGTCCCCCTGCGGTTCGCAGCCGTTGCGCCCATGCTCGCACCCCTTGCAGGATTCATTGCCGGACTCCATCACGTCGTCACAGGCCCGGATCATTTAGCCGCCGTGGCTCCTCTGGCGGTGACCGACCGTGCCGCGGCTTGGCACGGGGGCATGAACTGGGCCTTAGGGCATGCCGGGGGAGCCGGAATCATCGCCTTGGTGGCGATAGCTCTCCGGGAGGTGACCCCGTTTGAAGCCGCGCAACTCTCGGGATGGTCGGAACGCCTGGTGGGCGTTGTGCTGGTCGGAATCGGGCTCTGGGGACTACGGAAAACTTTCACCCAGCGCCTGCATGCCCACGTCCATGAACACGATGGAAATCAACATGTTCACGTCCATGTGCACAGCGCCGTGGAGGCCCACCCTCCCACCGCGAGCACCCCTCATCGCCACGGACATGCCGCTCTCGCCGTGGGCACCCTTCACGGCCTTGCCGGAGGTTCCCACCTTCTCGGCGTCCTCCCTGCCCTCGCACTGAGCACGACTGACGCCGTCCTTTACCTGGCTTCGTACGGCCTGGGGACCGTGGTCGCCATGGTTTCCTTCACCGCCCTCGTCGGCATGGCGTCTCAACGCGCCGGTCGCGCTGGCGTAGGCTGGCTTCGTGGTCTCATGACGGTCTCCTCTCTCGCCGCCATCGCCATCGGCATCTTCTGGCTCTTCCAAGGCGCCGCAAGCCACGAGGCCGTCGCCGCCGCTCACCCTCCCTTGTGACCCCGACCGCAGGCACGCACGCCCGGCCATTCGACGTACTCGGCCGCTGAGCCAGAGGGGAGTGCCAGGCCGAAGCAAACGTCTCCCGGTCGGAAGCAGGACGCGCGTCACTTAGCCCCCACTCCACTCGTCCGTGAATGACTGTGTCGTCCCTTAGGCGTTCAGATCCGTACTTTGAACTCCTCACCCTTTTTCAAGCTGCGGGCGAACCCAGCCATCAGCTCGGGAATCCGCTTCAAATCCTTCAGGCTGACGACTTCCACCGGCGAGTGCATGTAGCGGTTTGGCAGGGATATCAGCGCGCTCGGAATCCCTCCCCGTGTCCAGAAAATCGCGTCCGTGTCCGTTCCTGAAGTCCCTGACTGCGCCTCGTGTTGAAGGGGGATCTCCAAGTCCTTGGCGACTTTCTCCAACCGGCGGACCACTTCGATGTGATTGGCGCCGCCATGGGTCAAGGTGGGCCCCTCGCCCACCCTCACGTCTCCGTGCAGGGCCTTACTAACGGTCGGATAGTCCGTAGCGTGTGTGACGTCCACCACGACGGCAACGTCCGGCTTCAAGGTGTAAGCGATCTGGCGAGCGCCCAGCAACCCGATCTCCTCCATGATGTTTGAGACGGCACACACCTCGGCCTTCAACCCCTTTCCATCCTCGCTGAGCAAGCGCAACGCCTCGGCCACCGCGAAGGTTCCAATCCGGTTGTCGAATGCCCGTGCCACCGCCAAGTCCCCACGCAACATCTCGAATTGATCCACCAACGTCACCGGGTTCCCAATACGCACCACCTTCTCCGCCTCCTTTTTCGAGCCCACCCCGATGTCGATGAAAAGTTCCTCAAGCTTCGGGTACTTCTTGTCGCCGTCAGACTTCGTTAGGTGCGGCGCCACATTCCCAATGACCCCAAGAACCGGCCCGGATGCGGTATGGACATGCACCCGCTGAGCCTTGGACACCACGGGATCCACCCCTCCCATCCTCCGCACGTACATGAACCCGTTGTCGTCGATGTAGCTGATCACCAACGCAATCTCATCGGCGTGCCCCGCGAGCATCATCCGGGGCGAGCCTCCCTTATTCAGCACCGCCACGCAGTTTCCGTAATGGTCGGAAAAGGTTTCGTCGGCAAATTCCGACACGTAATCGAGCCAGACGCGCTGACCGCGGGCCTCGTGCCCCACAGGACTGGGCGTATTGATCAGCGTCTTGAGAAACTCCAGGGAGGCTTCGCGCATGGCGGACCCTACCCATAAATCGGACTGTTTTCAAACGCAGAGATGAATAAGGCACTGGAATTGCGCGTTGACGCTTGGGCCCCCCCCGGTAGCATGCCTCCCACGGTTGTTTCGGAACTCGAACCCCAAAGGAACCAAGATGCCAGTCAATGTCGCAATCAACGGCTTCGGCCGTATCGGCCGCCTCGTATTCCGCGCCATGGTGGAACAAGGCCTCGTCGGCAAGGAAATCAACGTTGTCGCAGTCGGCGATATCGTCCCCGCTGACAATCTCGCCTACCTCCTGAAGTACGACTCCACCCAGGGCCGCTTCAACGGCACTGTCGGGTCCAAGAAATCTACCCCGGAGAAGGAGGAGGACGATGTTCTTGTCGTGAACGGCCAGGATATCCGCGTTGTCAGCGGCCGCTCCCCCGCCGACCTGCCCTGGAAGGCCATGGGCGTCGACATCGTGATCGAGTCCACCGGGCTCTTCACGGATGCGGCCAAGGACAACCCGAAGTCGGCGCACGGGCACATCACTGCAGGCGCAAAGAAGGTCATCATCTCGGCCCCGGCCAAGAATGAGGACATCACGGTTGTGATGGGCGTGAATCACGAGAAGTACGACGCCGCGAAGCATCACATCATCTCCAACGCGTCTTGCACCACCAACTGCCTCGCACCGGTGGTTCATGTGCTGCTCAAGGAAGGCTTCGGCATCGAGGAAGGCCTCATGACCACCATCCATGCCTACACCGCCACCCAGAAGACGGTGGACGGCCCGAGCAAGAAGGACTGGAAGGGTGGGCGCACCGCCGCCCAGAACATCATCCCGTCCACCACTGGCGCCGCGAAGGCCGTCGGCCTGGCCATCCCTGAGGTGAAGGGAAAGATCACCGGCATGGCCTTCCGCGTCCCGGTACCCACCGTGTCGGTCGTCGACCTGACCGTGAAGACGGTCAAGGACACCAGCTACGCGGAGATCAGCGCGGCCATGAAAAAGGCAAGCGAAACCTATCTCAAGGGCATTCTAGAATACACCGAGGATGAGGTCGTCAGTACGGACTTCATCCATTGCCCGTCGAGCTCGATCTTCGACAAGGGCTCGGGCATTGAACTGAACAAGCGCTTCTTCAAGCTCGTGAGCTGGTACGACAACGAGTGGGGCTACTCCAACCGGGTGGCGGACCTCGTTCGTTATATCCTCAGCAAGGGCCTGTAACCGGCTCCCATCCACACTCAAGAGGGCGGCCTTCGAAAGGAGGCCGCCCCATTTCTTGGGTGCGCCCTGCCGGGCGCACCCAAAAAAAAGACCGGGCCGAAGCTCGGTCTTTTTTGTTTCAAGCGCCATACGTTCCATTCGGAACGTATTCATGTGACCCGCCTACCGGCGCGCGCGATAGAACTGCGCCGCGGCTCCGGCCGGAGGCGTGTACGGCGACGTCGCACCACCCAGGTCCGCGAAGGGTCCCGCGACCGACGCGGCGGACTGAAGCGTTCCCTCGAACGTGATGGCTGCCGTCGCGCCGCTCCGCGCGACCGACAACGTCGGCAGACCGGCCGGCGGCGGATAATTGCCCAGACCGCGAATCCGGACCACGCCGTAATTCGATTCGTTCTGGGTCGGCAATCCTTCAGCGTTGACCGTGCCGTTGCCGGCGTAGGTGTTGTTCGGAGGAATGCCGTAGCCCGAGTCGTTCTGGTTGCCCACCCCCACGAGCACGGTCGCGGGAAGGTTCGCCATGACACGGGTGGATTCAGCCTGTTCCTGCCAGGTCAGTCCGTCGTACGAGAAATACGAGGTGAACGATTGGCCGACGCGTTTCACCCGAAGCCATTTGGCCTGGGTCGGCGATGAGAGCGGATCCAGGTCCCCAGCGGCGTTGATGGCGCGGAGGCCGGTGAAGTACCCGAGCAACCCACCCACTTCGGTGGTGTTGGCGTACGGACCGCTATTGCCGTAGTTGTCGCCCGGAGCGGGACGATTCAATTCAATCGCCGCGCGGTTCGGATCCGACCCCTCGTAGTAGGTGATGTTGACGTAGGACGGGACCTTCGTGGTTTCTCCGATTTCAGTGTTATCCGTCCGATAGATCCCGGCGCGGATGTGCAGTCCAGCGTTGGCATAGCCGCCCGCGATCCCGCGCCGATCAAACCGATCGATCGCCACCGCGACGTCGAAGTCGCCAGTATAGGACTTGTACAGGTAGTGCATGTAGTCGCCGATGTTGTAGGCGTTGGAGCCGCCACCGACGATTTCGATCTCGGGGTTCGCATCGGATGAGACCGCCACTGCCTGACCCACCGGGTACGGGTCATCACCCGGCGTCGGACGATTGGCCGAATCTTGAATGTAACCGATGTCGGTCGAGGTCCAGTCGGACTTCTTTGCGGTCGCCTTGGATCCAGCAGCAACCAGGTTGCCCGCTAAATCCACCACGCCGCCATTCACCGTCAGGTCAAACGCATTGGCCGTCAGTCCGGTGACACCGAGGTAAACGGTGTTGCCGCTGATGCCGACCCGCACGTTCAGGAGTGCCCCCGAGCTGATCGAGTAGCTCTCAAGTCGGGTCGCGCTGCGCGAATCCACAGGCTCCGAGAACTTCACGCCGATCGTCTTGTTGTCGATGGTCCCCGCCGACACGAGGGTCGGTGCCACCGTTTCGGATACCACGAAATCGCCGTAGTCGGAGAACTCGGCACTCACCACCGAGGCGCCGTCGGGGTTGTCCGTCGAGGCGAACGTACCCACCAGGAGCGTTTGAGGGAGCGCCTGGTATTGTTCGGCGATGAGCGACCAGTTCTGGCCGTCCTTGCCGACGTAGAAGGCGAAGGCGTTTCCCACGCGTCGGACCCGCAGCCACTGGCTGGGCAGGTTGGCATTCACCCCAGCGTAGTCCCGGCTCAGGCGACGGGAGTAGATTTGGTTGAACCGGGCGCGGCCCGCCACGCGCACCAGGTTGTTTCCTTCGGGATGAGCCGCGGCGATTTCCAGCGCCTGGGCGCGGGAATCCTTGGATTCGCGAACGAGAAGACCCGCGCGTGCCAACCGATCTGCGGTCTCTGTAGGAGCCGGGTCGGTCGAGAGGCTTACCAGACGGACCTTCTTGTCGAAGTCGCCCGTCACATTCTCGTACCGGAAGAAGAGTCCGTCGCCGGTGGAATTGCCCGTATCATCCACCTTGTCGAAGGCGGGTCCGCCGCCCGTCTTGAGGACAAACGAGGTCGCGTTGGTGACCACTTCGCCTGCGATGACCTCTGCACCCACGGGGGTGATCGGCGATGCCTCCATCCAGCGGACGAAATTGCCGCTCACGGTCAAGGTCGCCGGGGCCGTCTGTCCGGCGCCGCTGATGGGGTTGGTCCATCGCAACTGATAGCTGCCCTGGTCGGCCGGCGTCACACCGGTGATGGTCAGGACCACCTTGGTGGCGCCCTTAGAGTACGAGGCTTCCGGCAGCGGTCGCCCATTGCGGTACCATTGGAAATCGTTCGGGCTTCCCGTTACATCCGCCGTGAGAGTCACGGTCGCACCCGCCGTCACGGCCTGGCTGGCCGGGCTGGCAACCAGCGTGGCGGGAGTGTTCTGGACGGTGAAAATGCCAAATCCAAAGCTGCCGCCAGCCCACAGGACTTCCGCCTTCTGAACGTTCGCCGGCGACGTCGGGTCGGAATAGACGTTGATGTTGCCGTCGTAGGTGTAACTGTTGCCGGAGCCTACCGCGTCCAGCGTCACCTCGGTCTGCTCGTCGAAGTCAAACTTGTAGGCGCTGTTGCCGGAGGCGACCCGTCCGCTCAACCGATGGATACCCAACCAGCCGGGGCGTCGTTCGTTCGCGCCATACTGGTTGTTCCAGCTCGGTCCGGAATAGTTCACGAGGTAATCCAGCCCGCTCGCTGTATCCATGGCGAAACTCCAGTT
>Ga0335394_10004410_pt1 | contig 16009 bp, 11 predicted proteins | sample MAT03_FD_205741 | JGI IMG/M metagenome (GOLD analysis project Ga0335394, IMG submission 205741) | Freshwater microbial communities from Lake Fryxell liftoff mats and glacier meltwater in Antarctica - MAT-03 (spades assembly) (version 2) ... | reverse complement strand
TGCGTTGCAGCAATCGGAGACCGCGATCCGCGCAGCTTCCAGCACGACCCATCTGCTAACGGAAGAAGCGAGGCTAACCAAACTCCTATACAAGCTTGCAACTCGCGCCACTCGCTATGGAGAATTCACGCGAGCGAAACAGGGAAGCGGAACTGATGCTGCGAACCAGTTTCTGGACCACGGGAACTACCTCGCGTATGGCTTAGGAGCTACGGCGACCTGGGTACTTGGACTGCCTCATGGACTGGCCGTGCTCCACGGTAAGACTCGGCGCGGTGGGTTGGTTTTCGACGTTGCCGATCTGGTTAAGGACGCGACGATTCTTCCACTCGCGTTCCTCTGTGCAATGCGCGGCGACGACGAGCGCGCCTTTCGCCATGCGTGCATCGAGCTTCTGATCCGCACCGAGGCACTTGACTTCATGATCGATTCGCTAAAGTCCATCGCGTTGGAAAGCGAGAATCTTCAAGCGTGAATGTGCTTCTAGTTTCCGAGTGCGACAAGCGTGCGCTGAAGGAGTCGCGCCGCATTTTGGACCAATTTGCTGAGCGGCGAGGGGAACGAACTTGGCAAACGCCAATCACAAAGCTCGGTCTCGATACCCTGCGCCGATTGTTGAAAGCGAGCGCACGACGCAACACAGCGGTTTCTTGTCACTGGATCAGGGGACAAGACCACACCGAGCTTCTGTGGATCGTTGGTGATGCTACCCGTTTCAGCAGCCATGGCGCCGTGCCAACCGACACAACTACTCGGAACGTCCTACGAGCGAGCGACGAGAATGACTGGAACACGGGAGAGGAAATTCGCCTGTTGGCGGCGTTGGCAGCTCTCTTCCATGACTTTGGCAAGGCTTCATCCGGCTTTCAACGCAAGCTTGCAACCAGAGCAGCGATCGCCGACGCGTTCCGACACGAATGGGTCTCGCTCAGATTATTTGAGGCCTTTGTGGGCGCTAGCACAGACCAGGAGTGGGTGGAGAAACTGAGCACGCTATCTGAACGCGAAGCTCCGGATAGTGCCTGGCTTGAACGGTTGATCTGCGACGGCCAGTCGGCGAAGTCACCGAGCCCGTTTAAGAGTCTGCCCCCGCTTGCGTCCGCCGTTGGGTGGTTGATCGTCAGCCATCATCGATTGCCAGCCCAACCATTTGGTGCATCGTTGCCTCACTCCGAGGATTTAAAGCGTCTGCCCAAGGCTGTTCTGGCCGCTTGGAATGCCTCACGAGCGGAGGCCACAAAAGCCGAAATCGCTGCATGCTGGACGTTCAACAAGGGACTCCCGTTCGACAGCAGCTCGTGGCGTCGCCGAGCTGCGAAGATTGCGGCAAGTATGCTGAAACGCTCAAGCCTCTTCTCAATCGACTGGCTGGCAGAGCCGTACGTGGCTCATATTTCACGGCTTGTTTTGATGCTTGCTGATCATCACTACTCCAGCCTTCCATCGGATCTCACTCTGGGCGATAAGGAATGTGTACTCTATGCGAACACTGACCGAATTAGCGGTTCGCTAAAGCAGCGCCTCGACGAACACCTTATCGGAGTTGAGAATCACAGCAGCAGGATCGCCCGGACGCTGCCACGACTCGAAGAGCTCTTGCCTCGAATCGCGAGACATGCGGGATTTCGTCGTCGAGCGCAGGAAGAACGTTTTCGTTGGCAGAACAGAGCCTATGAACTGGCGCTCTCCCAACGGGAGCGTGCGGCACAGTGCGGATTTTTTGGGGTGAATATGGCCTCGACCGGGTGCGGCAAGACTCTCGCAAACGGTCGAATTCTTTACGGTCTGTCACACCCTGAGAAGGGTGCACGCTTCTCGATTGCCCTTGGCCTTCGCACGCTAACTCTGCAAACTGGCCAAGCTTACCGCGAAAGGCTCGGGTTGGGCGACGATGATCTTGCCGTCATGGTTGGGGGTGCGGCCGTAAAACAACTCTTCAAAATGTCGGCAGAAACCCAAAGCCCTTTCGCCGCCGCCGGGTCCGAGTCAGCAGAAGGACTATTGGACGAGAACAGCTACGTGCATTTTGAAGGGAGCCTCGACGATGGCCCTCTCAAGCAATGGCTCGACCACAATCCTGACGCCCAGCGGTTGGTTTCGGCACCCGTCCTAGTCTGCACGATTGATCACCTAATGCCTGCATGCGAGGGAATTCGAGGGGGTCGACAGATCCCCCCAATGCTTCGTTTGCTAACGTCTGATTTGGTTCTCGATGAACCCGATGATTTCGACCTGCCTGACCTTCCCGCACTCGCGCGACTGGTTCATTGGGCGGGACTATTGGGTTCCCGAGTTCTTCTATCATCCGCGACGTTACCACCGAGTCTGATCGAGGGTCTTTTCGCGGCCTACCTTGCAGGGCGAAGGAACTTTCAGCGAAACCGGGCAAATCCCGCTGAAGCTCTCGCCGTTTGCACCGCCTGGTTCGACGAATACGGCTGCGTTGCGGGCCAGCACTCGACGCAAGAAGAATTCGCGACGGCGCACAGCGAGTTCGTGGAAGAGCGCATAGCAAAACTCCGGCATTCCGAAGTTCGTCGCCGCGCCCAGATCATCAGCGTTGCCGCAGCGGAGCCCCCAAAGGACCTAGCACTGGTCGTGGCAACCGAACTTCGCACCGCTTTGCATTCTCTTCACAGGAATCATCACAGTGTCGATCCTGTTACCAAGAAACGGGTTAGTTTCGGCCTGATCCGGATGGCCAATATCGATCCGCTCATTGATGTTACGGTTGCGCTTCTGGGATCCCCTGCGGAAGATAACACTCGACTGCATGTCTGTTGCTACCATTCCAGGCACCCGCTCTTGGTCCGCTCAGGAATTGAAAGCAGGCTTGACCGCTTGCTCAATCGGGCGGATCCGGAGTCCATATTTCACCGAGATCAAGAGCTGAGAGGAATCCTCAGTGCGTCGTCCGAGGAGAATCAAATCTTCGTGGTGATGGCTTCGCCCGTCGCAGAGGTCGGTCGTGACCACGACTATGACTGGGGGATCGTGGAACCCTCATCGATGCGATCCATCATTCAGTTGGCAGGTCGCATACGTCGCCACCGTGCAGGGGCATGCACACAACCGAATCTTTATTTATGGGATCGCAACGTGAAAGCGATGAAGGAGACGACGTCGGCCTTTGCTCACCCTGGGTTCGAAAACAAAGATTTCCCGCTTGAAAGCCATAGTCTGAGAGATCTACTCACGGAGGAGCAGTTGAGAATGATCGATTCCAGGCCGAGAATTCGTGAGCGTTTGCAGGCAACGCCTCGTACTAACTTGGTAGATCTCGAACACGAAAGACTACGGGCGTTGATGATTGGAGACCCAACACAGCGAGAGCGGCCGATACATCAGTGGTGGACAACCAGGGCGACACTTTCGGGAGAGCTTCAACGTGTGACCCCATTTCGCAAGGACACGGACCCCTCCGATACATTCGCTTTTCTGGTCAATGAAAATGACGAACCTAGGCTTCATCGGTTGGAGGAAGACGGTGCAGTCACTGAAGTACATTCGAGCTTGTTGAAGCGGCTAAGCTTCAACCTTGCTGAGCGTATGAACCTCTGGGCAGCCAGGCCATACGAGGAGCTTGTTGCCGAACTTGCCGCCAAGTGTGGTATGGATGAAATTCGGTGCGCGAAACGTTTTGGAATATTGGAGTTGCCGAGACGGCAGAACGAGACCAAGGGTTGGCTTTATCATGAGAGCCTGGGATTCAGACGATGTCAGTAACCGAAGCAAGCGAGGTTCCGATGACTGAGGAAGCTATTGCGATCAGAAAAGTGATCTCAGATTTTATTCAGGCTCGCTTGGATAGAAAGCTCGAAGACCTGCAAAAGGAGGAAGCCAATTTGGGGGTTGGCGACGCGGCGAAACGGGAAGCAATTGCCCAAAAACGAGAGGGTGAGCAGGAAAAGTATCGGTACGAAACGTGGATCGAGGACGCGGCGAGGCGTGCGGGGAGGCTTCAAGTCGTCCAGTTCGCGGCGAAGTTCACCCACCCTTACTCCCGAGGATCGAGCCTTCACGTGGACCGATTCGTTGAAGCCCCTGGACTCGTTGGAACGCACTTGTTCGGGAACCAGTTGAAGGAAGACGCAATAGGCAACGCTGCCGATTTGGACGTCTACAAAATGCTGATATTGGACTGCAGCGGAAGGACGATTCTGGACCTCGCACTGGAGAGCAACAGTTGCCTGGCAAGCGCGTTATCAGGCATTCCGGAAAAAGGTCAGGAGCTGGTTCGCTCGTTTGCATCGATTGCTCGGAGCGAACGGACGCCAACTTCCGACGCACTTGCCAAGCAAGTATTTTTTCCGCTGGAAGATGGAACGTATCACCTGCTGGGCCCGTTGTTCCCCACTTCACTTGTGCACCACCTGTATCAGGCGGTGAACCGCGACCGTTTTTCTGAGGCGAGCCAGGGCGCACGGGCAGCGCGACGCAAAGAGCAACCGTGTCCTAACGGATACCGCGAATATCCGAACCTTGCGATCCGAAAATTTGGTGGCACCAAACCCCAGAATATCAGCCAACTGAATACCGAAAGACACGGGGAAAGTTACCTCCTGGCAGCGCTCCCGCCGATGTGGCAGCGCCCAGGGGTAGCAATCCCCGCCAGCACGACGTCGATCTTCACCAACTGGTTCGGGCGTCGACACAGCGTGCGCGACCTCACGCGCACTCTCAGAGAGTTCTTAGAGAGCACGACCTACAATAACGCCCGCATCCGGCAGGCTAGCAAGGATCTGGTACTTTCGATCCGGGACGAGCTGATCCAGGTCGCAACAGAGCTCCAGCAGCACACTCCGGGGTGGAGTGCGAACTCCAGATGCTCTCTCGATATGTGTGAGTCAATCTGGCTGGATCCGCGACGGGCCGCCTCCGATGACACCTTCAAGCATCAGATGCTGACCAGTGATTGGCAAGGCGACATTTGCTCAAGATTTGCACGCTGGCTCAACGGGGCATTGAAGAGCAAGACGGTACACCTCGGGGACGCCGAGTACCAAGAATGGCGTTCTCTTTTAGATGTTGAAATCGGCCAGTTGCGACAGGAACTCACTGACGATGTCTAATCCGCTTCAAGCCCTGCTGTTCCTTCCTCGCATCAGAGTGCAAAACGCCAACGCTATCTCAAGTCCGTTGACCTGGGGGTTTCCCGCGCCCTCCGCGTTTCTGGGCTTTGCTCATGCACTCAATCTTCGCGTTCGGGAAAAGATGAATCTCAACCTCAACGGCGTTGGCATCATCTGTCATGCATTCGAACCGCAGGTGCATAGTGTGGCCGGGAAACGCACGAAGGTATTTGCGCTCACGAGGAATCCGCTCAATAAGAACGGAGAGTCTCCCCCGATCGTGGAGGAAGGCAGGGCGCATCTTGAAATCACCCTTATCATGGGCGCGGAAGGAGAGAGCCTTTGGGACGGCACCGACCTTAGTGATCTCGCTTGCGCCATAGGCGAGGTTGCTAACGCGATGCGGCTTGCTGGAGGCTCCATCCTCCCAGGCCGCGGAGGTGCGGAAGCGACCCCGTACTTGGTAAAGTTGCCTGAGGATGTTCAAGGCATGGCCGACGAATCTCGAAAGTTTCGTAGGAAGCTCCTACCTGGGTTTGCCTTGGTGGAACGCCCAGATATTCTGCAGGAGCGAGTCAGGCTGCTGAAAGATGGGACCGCCAATGCAACAGCGCTCGACGCGCTGCTGGAGTTCTCCACTCTTAACTTTGCCCCTGAAAGAACCGAGGCGGCGGAAGGGGAGAAAGTCCTGTGGAGAATCCAGCCGAAGAGCGGTTGGCTCGTCCCAGTCCCCGTCGGATACGCGGCAATTTCTGACATCTACGCACCAGGAACCGTCGCCAACACCCGAGCACCGGACGTTCCTTTTAGATTCGTGGAGAGCTTGCTCGGGCTAGGCCAGTGGATAAGTCCCCACCGCATCGCGGACCTGCGGAGCTTGCTTTGGTATCACGACGCTCAGCCTGCACACGGCCTCTACCGATGCCACAACAACTATTCTCAATTCTTAACCCAGAGACAAGGAATTTGAACATGGCAAAATCCGACGAAAAAACAGATCTGAAGACTGCATCCGTTCTGGCATTCGAACGAAAACTGGACCCTTCCGACGCAACCTTAAGCTCTGGGAAGTGGGAACAGCGCGACAATGCCAGTGCATGGCCGGCCATCGCGATTCGGGAAAAATCGGTGCGAGGGACTATTTCCAATAGGCTCAAGACGAAGGACCAGGATCCAGCGAAACTGGACGCCTCGATTCAGTCACCCAACCTACAGACGGTCGACGTTGCCGCATTGCCACCGACCGCGGATACGCTGCGCGTTCAGTTCACCCTGCGCGTCCTTGGCGGAACGGGTGTTCCTTCGGCGTGCAACAGCTCCGACTATCAAGCAAGCCTCCGCACAGTCGTCGATTCCTATGTCACTGAGGCAAAGTTCCAAGTCTTGGCCGAAAGGTACGCCCACAACCTGGCCAACGGTCGCTTCCTCTGGAGAAACCGTATCGGGGCTGAAGAAGTCGAGGTTCGCATTCGCAAACTCCAGGGAGGCAAGGAGACCAAGAGCTGGACCTTCAATGCGCTCAAGCTTTCGTTGCGGAATTTCGATGTACCCAGCGACTATTCGGAAGCCTTGACCGAGATCAGCACAGCGATTGCCCAAGCGTTGACTGGTGCGTCGTACTTGCTTCTGGAAGTCACCGCATTTCTCCGGGTTGGGACCGGGCAGGAGGTGTTCCCATCTCAGGAGCTAATCCTCGACAAAGGGAGCAAAAAGGGCAGCAAAAGCAAGACGCTCTACAAGGTTGGAGAAACTGCGGCGATGCACTCTCAGAAAATTGGCAACGCTATTCGCACGATCGATACTTGGTACCCCTGCGAAGATGTTGCATACCCGATCGCTGTCGAGCCGTACGGGTCAGTCACGTCTCAAGGAAAAGCCTGGCGTCAGCCCAAGCAGAAGTTCGACTTCTATAGCCTGCTTGACGCATGGGTCCTGAAGGGCAACAAACCCCAATTAGACCAACAACACTACGTTATGGCCACGCTCGTCCGAGGCGGCGTATTTGGAGAAAAGGCTGAGTAGTGGACTGCTATCTTGACGTAGTGGTCCGGGAGGACCCTGAGGTGAACGGACACCAAATCATGGCTACGCTCTTCACCAAGCTACACAAGGCGCTGGTGCTGCGAGCCCGTGGCGATATCGCAGTTAGCTTTCCCGAGCACGACCCTGCCGTGCCAACGCTTGGCCCAAGGCTTCGAGTCCACGCGACTGAGCGCGCTCTCTCGGAACTAATGGCTGGGCAGTGGCTGTCTGGGATGCTCGATCATGTTGACGTCGGGCGCCTTTCTTCGGTTCCCAGTCAGGCTCAATATCGTGCCGTTAGGAGAGTTCAAGCAAAGAGCAATCCTGAGCGCTTGCGTCGACGACTCGCCAAACGCCACACGCTGACCGCCGAGGAAGCGAGAGGCAGGATCCCCGATTCGGCAGCCAATCTGCTACGCCACCCATTCTTACAGCTACGCAGCGTCAGCACGGGCGAAGCGTTTCGTCTGTTCGTACACCATGGCTCGCTGGTCAGCGCGCCTGTTACTGGTCCGTTTGGAAGCTATGGACTGAGCCCCACAGCAACCGTTCCTTGGTTTTGACCCTCTTTTTTTGCTCAAACACTTTCCATAATCATATCAGGCACTTGCACCATCCGGGAAAAACGGATGGTCAGCAGCGATGCATTGCCAATTGTTCCTTGAAATTCGAGGGTTTAGGGTCTTGTCCGCGTAGTTCACTGCCGCGTAGGCAGCTCAGAAGTCACCGGAATCAAAGCTCAGGACGGCGACGTCGTTCACTGCCGCGTAGGCAGCTCAGAAGTGTTGGCGGTGGCAAAGACAGGAGAGACTAGGGTTCACTGCCGCGTAGGCAGCTCAGAAGTCATACGCTGCGCCGCCGTCGTAGATGCGGGCGTTCACTGCCGCGTAGGCAGCTCAGAAGGTGGAGAACGGCGTGTCTATAAGCCAAGCTCCGTTCACTGCCGCGTAGGCAGCTCAGAAGATGGGCACAAAGCCAGAGTGGCAAGCATCAAGGTTCACTGCCGCGTAGGCAGCTCAGAAGGCCGACCAGGCTTACACCATCGCCTGCAATGAGTTCACTGCCGCGTAGGCAGCTCAGAAGGCGTCATAAACTGGCTCACGGACGTTCGGGATGTTCACTGCCGCGTAGGCAGCTCAGAAGCTCGTCGCACCGGTCCGGCCGTGATGACAGGCGTTCACTGCCGCGTAGGCAGCTCAGAAGAGTCTCAGCGTGGCGATTTGCTGGGCGTTCTCGTTCACTGCCGCGTAGGCAGCTCAGAAGTAATACGCTGTGCGGAAGGCCAATATATCGCCGTTCACTGCCGCGTAGGCAGCTCAGAAGTGAATCGGGTCCGCCGAGAGCTGCCCGCTCATGTTCACTGCCGCGTAGGCAGCTCAGAAGAACGAGCCCGAAGCCGTCGGCCTGCTCTGCGGGTTCACTGCCGCGTAGGCAGCTCAGAAGAAAGCAGACCTGCAAGCGCTGGCCGTGCTTGTCGTTCACTGCCGCGTAGGCAGCTCAGAAGGATTGACAGTGCGGCGTCTTCCTCAGCGATCTGTTCACTGCCGCGTAGGCAGCTCAGAAGGGCAACGGAAAGCAAGACAGGCGAACGCACAAGTTCACTGCCGCGTAGGCAGCTCAGAAGGGACACGCGCGCCACTCTATGCCGCGCGCATGGTTCACTGCCGCGTAGGCAGCTCAGAAGCACGTCGACAGCTCTTGGCCGTCCGCAATTGAGTTCACTGCCGCGTAGGCAGCTCAGAAGTCCAGTGCCGAAGCGAGCTCGGGGCAATAAATGTTCACTGCCGCGTAGGCAGCTCAGAAGAACTGGAGCCATCCTTGCGCCCCTTCGCTATACGTTCACTGCCGCGTAGGCAGCTCAGAAGAATACATGATTGGTTGACCCCACGGCCGTGGGGTTCACTGCCGCGTAGGCAGCTCAGAAGTCCGAGGTGCGGAGCGCAGGCTGTCCCATTCGGTTCACTGCCGCGTAGGCAGCTCAGAAGATTATCGAAACGAAGATCGCCAAGGCGACTAAGTTCACTGCCGCGTAGGCAGCTCAGAAGCGAAACTGGAGCAACTAATGTCATCAGACCCCGTTCACTGCCGCGTAGGCAGCTCAGAAGGACGAGGGTCACGGCCTGGGCCTTCTCGTTCCGTTCACTGCCGCGTAGGCAGCTCAGAAGGTCAAGCGGCCCGCGAAGAAGCTTCCCAAGAAGTTCACTGCCGCGTAGGCAGCTCAGAAGTTGGGCATGGAGACGTCGCGCGCCGTATCGTGTTCACTGCCGCGTAGGCAGCTCAGAAGAGCGCTCAATGCGCGGCAACGCTGGCCCCTCGTGTTCACTGCCGCGTAGGCAGCTCAGAAGGTAAAGGGGGCCGGGCCTCCTGTTTTCGCCGGGTTCACTGCCGCGTAGGCAGCTCAGAAGTGCTTGAGCGGGTAGAGCAGGTGAGCCTTGACGTTCACTGCCGCGTAGGCAGCTCAGAAGCCACTCGGAAGGAGATCAAGGGACTACAGGCCGTTCACTGCCGCGTAGGCAGCTCAGAAGTGCAAAATGGGATTGAAACTTGGGGTGGCGACGTTCACTGCCGCGTAGGCAGCTCAGAAGGCGCAGGGGACCTCCTGAGGATCGGCTCACGCGTTCACTGCCGCGTAGGCAGCTCAGAAGCTCACCCTGAAAAAGGAAGGTTCAAAGATCATGTTCACTGCCGCGTAGGCAGCTCAGAAGGTTAAGCCCGAGCATTTGCGCGGCCCAGTAGTGTTCACTGCCGCGTAGGCAGCTCAGAAGCCGGATGTAACAGCAGTTATTGCGACGATTGCGTTCACTGCCGCGTAGGCAGCTCAGAAGGGCATCGGCAAACAGGCGATCTTTGAGCTGGCGTTCACTGCCGCGTAGGCAGCTCAGAAGAAAGTCTGGCAGGGGAAGCCGAACGCAAGCAAGTTCACTGCCGCGTAGGCAGCTCAGAAGTTCAGGAGAACGAACATGACCGCGGCCATTTTGTTCACTGCCGCGTAGGCAGCTCAGAAGTCAGTCGTGCGCCGATGATGCGGAATGCGTGTGTTCACTGCCGCGTAGGCAGCTCAGAAGCTTGCACGGTCGCCTGGCTTAGGCCTTGGCTCGTTCACTGCCGCGTAGGCAGCTCAGAAGAAGGCGAACCCGTTAACAACAACCGCGTCATAGTTCACTGCCGCGTAGGCAGCTCAGAAGAGGAGCGATATCCGCCCAAGTAGTGCGCGTTGGTTCACTGCCGCGTAGGCAGCTCAGAAGCATCCGCAGTCTCGGCGCAGCTGCAACAAAATGTTCACTGCCGCGTAGGCAGCTCAGAAGAGACCGCGCAGCGCGCGTTCACAGCACGCCGAGTTCACTGCCGCGTAGGCAGCTCAGAAGAGCGCGGTCTCGATGGTTTCGGTCAGAAGTTCGTTCACTGCCGCGTAGGCAGCTCAGAAGCTTAATGAGCATGTGGTTACGAGCATATTCATGTTCACTGCCGCGTAGGCAGCTCAGAAGAGACAAAGCGTATCCCGAGATCCTGGCCATTCGTTCACTGCCGCGTAGGCAGCTCAGAAGTCAATCCCGTGGCATTCCGCATCGCGCCCCTCGTTCACTGCCGCGTAGGCAACTCAGAAGGACAACCGTACATCGGGTAGGTGTTTTCGGGGGTTCACTGCCGCGTAGGCAGCTCAGAAGCTAGAAATGTGGAAATCGAGCCACTCCGAGACGTTCACTGCCGCGTAGGCAGCTCAGAAGTGTACCTGGACGTTCTATCGACTCGCGACGATGTTCACTGCCGCGTAGGCAGCTCAGAAGCGGAAGAAGTATCGACACCCTCGGTCTTGACAGTTCACTGCCGCGTAGGCAGCTCAGAAGACTCGTGGCCTGCTGCAATTGACTCCGCGTTTTGTTCACTGCCGCGTAGGCAGCTCAGAAGAGCGTCTCGATGCGATCAACCAGCTCCAGCTCGTTCACTGCCGCGTAGGCAGCTCAGAAGGTCGACCCGAACATAATCAGCCGGCTCGGACAGTTCACTGCCGCGTAGGCAGCTCAGAAGGTGTACGCGCCTGCAAGCGTCACTGTTTGGTTGTTCACTGCCGCGTAGGCAGCTCAGAAGTGGCAACGCATCAGCAATGGGCACGCTCTGGAGTTCACTGCCGCGTAGGCAGCTCAGAAGGCAAACGTCGAATTGTCAAAGTCATAGATTGTGTTCACTGCCGCGTAGGCAGCTCAGAAGACGGAGGCGGCAACACTTTGATCTGGCCAAATGTTCACTGCCGCGTAGGCAGCTCAGAAGACCGAAACCGGCATTTCCGTTGCCTCTGAGCTGTTCACTGCCGCGTAGGCAGCTCAGAAGTATCACGCGGAACGCGTGTTCGACATGCTCTCGTTCACTGCCGCGTAGGCAGCTCAGAAGTCAAGAGTGCAAGCTCTAGGGTTCAGCGATGCGTTCACTGCCGCGTAGGCAGCTCAGAAGGCCAAGGCCCCGCCGCGCTGAGCGATCATCCAGTTCACTGCCGCGTAGGCAGCTCAGAAGTGAAGGGACCAGGAGTGTAGGAGGGGATCAGGGTTCACTGCCGCGTAGGCAGCTCAGAAGTGACCGAGGGTAAGCTATGACTGCTGACGAGAGTTCACTGCCGCGTAGGCAGCTCAGAAGTGGCAAACTCAGTCGCGACAGACTCTAACTTCGTTCACTGCCGCGTAGGCAGCTCAGAAGTGTCAGAGTATCGGCGCTGCCTAACGCTTGGTGTTCACTGCCGCGTAGGCAGCTCAGAAGTTGAAAAACTTGCCGCCTCCAGCGCAGTCCGCGTTCACTGCCGCGTAGGCAGCTCAGAAGCATCGTGCCGGCCTGGTTGTGTGCGGCCGCCAGTTCACTGCCGCGTAGGCAGCTCAGAAGTGAGACAGTCTGCCCACGTTGACAGCTCTTGCGTTCACTGCCGCGTAGGCAGCTCAGAAGGTCGGCGATTGACGGTTGCAGCGCCCACACAAGTTCACTGCCGCGTAGGCAGCTCAGAAGATCAACGGCGCGCAAGGTTTGGACAGCTACAGGTTCACTGCCGCGTAGGCAGCTCAGAAGTGGAACGGCGGTGTACCCGCGTAGGCGCATTCGTTCACTGCCGCGTAGGCAGCTCAGAAGCTATTCGTGTGGAACTTGAGTTATTGGTGTTTGTTCACTGCCGCGTAGGCAGCTCAGAAGCATGGTCCCTCACAACCCTAGGTGGCTCCATTGTTCACTGCCGCGTAGGCAGCTCAGAAGGCCGGCGGAGCCCTCGGCGGAGCCCTCGCAGTGTTCACTGCCGCGTAGGCAGCTCAGAAGTCCTTGCGGAATCTCGTGCCCGATGCCTCCAGGTTCACTGCCGCGTAGGCAGCTCAGAAGCGAGGAAAAACTGCTACGAATCGGGTTCTCGGAGTTCACTGCCGCGTAGGCAGCTCAGAAGTTACCCGAGATCACCATCCCGTGGTCCATCAGGTTCACTGCCGCGTAGGCAGCTCAGAAGTCTTGGATTGCCGCGTCCTTTCGGATCAGATCGTTCACTGCCGCGTAGGCAGCTCAGAAGTCTGTACGGTGTTTGAAGTACTCGGCAACCACGTTCACTGCCGCGTAGGCAGCTCAGAAGGTTACCCGGATATGACGCTCCGCTCCCTTGCTGTTCACTGCCGCGTAGGCAGCTCAGAAGTCTCAAGTCTACGAGTAGCTGCGTTCGCTCATGTTCACTGCCGCGTAGGCAGCTCAGAAGATCCGACAACGTTACAGCCATCGGCAGTAATAGTTCACTGCCGCGTAGGCAGCTCAGAAGCGGGGAAACGAAGTTTGCTACGGCCGGTCGACGTTCACTGCCGCGTAGGCAGCTCAGAAGAACGAAAGCGGCCAAGTAATGAACCGCTTCAGGTTCACTGCCGCGTAGGCAGCTCAGAAGAATATGTGCACGGTGTTCGAGGTACTCGGCAAGTTCACTGCCGCGTAGGCAGCTCAGAAGATCCAGCGGTCGCCCACCAGGTGCCCATTTTCGTTCACTGCCGCGTAGGCAGCTCAGAAGATCTACCTGTTGCAGAAACTGCGAGGCGACTAGTTCACTGCCGCGTAGGCAGCTCAGAAGTCCCAAAAATCTGTCAATCACAGCTGGCAGGCGTTCACTGCCGCGTAGGCAGCTCAGAAGGGCTCGAAAGTGCTCGGTCCGGACGACGTTATGTTCACTGCCGCGTAGGCAGCTCAGAAGCTTGTCGGTTCTGTATTCGTCGCCCAGAAATAGTTCACTGCCGCGTAGGCAGCTCAGAAGTTGGCGGCTTCCTCAGCGGCTTGCTCAGCTTTGTTCACTGCCGCGTAGGCAGCTCAGAAGAGTTGGCCGGATGGCTGGCGAAAGCTGGCAGGGTTCACTGCCGCGTAGGCAGCTCAGAAGAACTGGGTCTAGCGCCAGGGCACGTCGAATGGGTTCACTGCCGCGTAGGCAGCTCAGAAGGTGCCAGCGTCGGTGATGTTGATCGCAGTGCCGTTCACTGCCGCGTAGGCAGCTCAGAAGGGGAGTCTGCCTTGTTCAGGAGCAACGCAAGAGTTCACTGCCGCGTAGGCAGCTCAGAAGCGATCCGAGTAGGGTAGGTGCGCGGTCTTCCCGTTCACTGCCGCGTAGGCAGCTCAGAAGGTGAATCAGCTTAAGGCGGATGGCCTTTACGGGTTCACTGCCGCGTAGGCAGCTCAGAAGCTGGACCGTCGTAACGCTCAAGCTTGATCCCTGTTCACTGCCGCGTAGGCAGCTCAGAAGAACGAAAGAGACCAAATAATGATCAACCATCAGTTCACTGCCGCGTAGGCAGCTCAGAAGTCGCCGCGCTGCGCTGACCTGGCCGGCGGCTCGTTCACTGCCGCGTAGGCAGCTCAGAAGTCCCACGCCGCTAGCGCGTAGCTCGCACCAGAGCTCACTGCCGCGTAGGCAGCTCAGAAGCCGAACACCAGCGTAGCGTTACTGGCGTGCATATGTTCACTGCCGCGTAGGCAGCTCAGAAGTCAAAGCTGTAAATGCAGGCAGCTTGGTACAGGTTCACTGCCGCGTAGGCAGCTCAGAAGGCCGTCAAGCGGGCGCAGTCTAAGGCCGTGGTGTTCACTGCCGCGTAGGCAGCTCGGAAATGATTCGGCTGCTAAAGGACGACCCAGCAGAGGTTCACATTGAACAGATCTTAAACGAGCTCCGGCTGGTTGGTCTTGGGTCGAGTATGGACCACACTGATGTGAACAGCGCGGATTGCGATACTTGGGGTACTGGCTCTCCCCCGACGCTGCATGGCGGCAAACCGGTATCCATCAGAGAAGCCAAGCACGACACAGTGGCGGCCCCGATCTGAAGAAAGGCCCCGCGACGGAACCTGGGGGGGAAGGTCGCTCGTCGCGGGGCAGGGGGCTTGTAGTGCTGGTTGGGCTCACGGGCAAGGAGATGCCCCAAACGCTCCCCAAACGCTCCCCAAGCGCCTAGCGCGACCCACGTCTTGGGAACGCGTGTCCTCAGGCCCTGATTGCTCACGACTGCTTACGTGCGACGCGCCGGGGCCTCGCCTTGGGCCCGCGTTTTGGTGGCCTGGGTGCTCGTTCGAGCAGGTGCGTTCGGCCGGCAGGCGATGGTTCCACGTCAACCAACTGACTGATCGTGAGATCGAGCTTGCGCGTGAGAGCGAACAGGGTCCGCAAGGTGGGGTTCCCCTTACCTCTTTCAAGCTCAGCCAAGAGTCGAAAGGTCAGGGCTTCAGCCGCGAGCTGCTCCTGGCTCAAGCCCGCGGCCCACCTGGCTCGGCGAAGATTGGTTCCAACCCGCTGGACGAACTTGTCGAAATCCACCTGCCCAGCACAAGGCACCCAGACCTTTTGTTGTAGCCCAATAAAAGGATGCTTTTATCTTGCAAGGTGAGCCTGAGTTGGGTAGCGTTTGCTTTGACTTGGTCTGGCGGCACGCAGGAGCACGGGGCCGCAACGTTCCCGGTCAGGCAGACGAGAGATGGGGTTCAGAGAGGGTACATGGGATCGTTGACGTTCGTTTTTCTTCGTCTTGGGCCGATAACGCCGCACGGAGCAGGCCAGTTTGAGTGCAAGCCGTCCGGACATGCGGGCCACCGTGCCGCTTACGATTTCGAGGCCATGCGATGATGGAATTTAGGGCGGCGAAATGCCCCGAATGCGGGGGCGATCTTCAGGTCCCTCCAGACCGCGATGTGTTGAAGTGCATGTATTGCGGGAAGGACATTGTGGTCCGGCAAGCGATCGAGCAAGGGCAAGCGAAGAGTGTGGAGAACTGGCTCAGATTAGCCGACGCGGCGGCGGAGGCGGAGAACCAGGAGGAGGCGTACCGTTACTTCACGAAGGTTTTGGAGGTCGACACTGGCAATTCGAGAGCCTGGTTCGGAAAGGCTGTGGCGGCGGGGTGGAGCTCGAATCTAAGCCAAAATCGATATACCGAGTTCATCAAGGGTATTCAGAAGGCGATTGCCTGTGCGGCCCCGGAAGCGTTGAAGGACCTGCGGGAGGAGGGCGCGGAAGCTGCAAACGATATCACGCTAGCGTATTTCAGCCTGTCCGAGGAACACACGCGAGAGTACGCGGCGATAGATGGCACTTGGTCCGAGCACGTTCAGCGTTGCTTCGACATGCTTGCAACCCTGCCCGTCGCTAACGTGCTCGATCCAACCAACAAACAGGTTCTCAGAACGGGGATTCAAATCGCCAAGTCGATCATCGAAGGCATGGCGTACGAGGATCCGTACGATACGGACGACAATGGGCGCGCTCGCCATAAGACGCATGAATTGTCCGATCAGGCAGAGGAAGAGGCTCAGGCAGTGCTCAAGCGCTTCGTGGGAAACATGCAGGCTCTCGACCCGACCTACCAGGCACCGACCATTAACAAAGTGGGCATGTCGGTAGCGACCGGTTGCTTCCTTGCTTTCCTGGGTTTGGGCGCCCTCGGC
>Ga0335394_10004405_pt1 | contig 16020 bp, 14 predicted proteins | sample MAT03_FD_205741 | JGI IMG/M metagenome (GOLD analysis project Ga0335394, IMG submission 205741) | Freshwater microbial communities from Lake Fryxell liftoff mats and glacier meltwater in Antarctica - MAT-03 (spades assembly) (version 2) ... | reverse complement strand
AGCCGATCTCGTGCTCATGGTCGGCTGTCGGCTCGGCGAAATGCCGTCGTCGGACTACACGCTGCTGAAGAGCCCCTACCCCGACCAGACGCTGGTCCATGTCCATCCCGACCCGCATGAACTCGGCCGCGTCTACCGGCCGACCGTCGCGATAAACGCCACGCCGGCAGCCTTCGCGGAGGCCTTTGCCGGGACCGCGCCGACAAAGGCGCCGGTATGGGCAAACCGCACGGAGCAACTGCACCAGAGCTACCTCGAATGGTCGACGCCGCCTGCGAGCGGCCCGGGCAAGGTGCATATCGGTCCGATCATGGCGCACCTCGAAGAGGTGCTGGCGCAAGACGCCGTCATCTGCAACGGCGCGGGCAATTTCGCGACCTGGATGCACCGCTTCCACCGCCACCGCCGCTTCAACACGCAGTCCGCCCCGACCTCGGGCTCGATGGGCTACGGCCTGCCGGCGGGCGTCGCCGCCAAGCACGTGTTCCCAGACCGCGAGGTGATCGTCTGGGCGGGCGACGGCGATTTCCTGATGCACGGCCAGGAATTCGCGACCGCCGTCCAGTACGACCTGCCAATCGTCGTGGTGATCCTGAACAACGGCATCTACGGCACGATCCGCATGCACCAGGAACGCGACTATCCAGGCCGCGTTTCGGGCACCGATCTGAAGAACCCCGATTTCGCCGCCTACGCCCGCGCTTTCGGCGGGCACGGCGAGACGGTGGTGGCGACCGAGGAATTCGCTCCGGCCTTCGAACGCGCGCGCAAGAGCGGCAAACCTTCGATCATCGAGATCAAGCTCGACCCCGAGGCGATCGCGCCGACCAGGACGCTGACGCAGATCCGGGAGAAGCGGTGAGCCGTTCCTTTGCGCAATTGATAACCTGGAACTTCGAACGTAGAGGGCCGCGAACAAGGCAGGCACAAACCCTTGCTTCGCGCATCGCGGCCTTTTCACCAGACGTTGTATGTCTGACAGAAGCTTTCGACAGCTCGACTGCGGAATGGGGCGGCTTTGAAATATCTGCCAGAGGCCTGTATTGGTCAAAGAGCCTCCCGTCAGAGAGGAAGGTGGTTCTGTGGAGCAGAAATCCGTGGACGCTCGTTGATACTGGCAAAAAGGTTGGCTTGGAGCAGGACGCCTTCATCGCTGCAAGGACGACAACTCCCATCGGCGCGATAGCTGTCGCCGGGGTCTGCATCCCATACAAGTCGGCTACCCCCTATGGTTCCGAAGTCCGGTCCCCACAATGGAACGAACATCGACGGTTTCTCTCTGGCCTTCGAAGATTCGTTGCGGACAGAGAACGAGAAGCTCCTCAGGTGATACTTGGCGACTTCAATCAGCGTCTACCGAGAGCGCACCAACCAGTTGGGATTGCCGCAACCCTTTTAGAGACACTCGGTGATCTTAAGGTATCAACAACTGGCGTATTGGCGGTTGTTGATAGGCCAACGATAGATCATATCGGCGTCAGCTACGGCCTGGACGTGGATGGGGTGGCCGGCATCGACGAACGCGACGAGAACGGCAAGAATCTGAGTGATCATTTTGGCGTAAGGGCTCGCATCACAAAGTCATCGAACTAGCACTAGGTGGATCACCATTGAGGCGAACGATGAACACCCCGCAGCCCCGTCCCATTCACCCCGGCGAAATCCTGCGCGAGGATTTCCTGCCCGACTATGCGTTGACCGCGGGCTCCCTTGCCAGGGCGCTGCATGTGCCGCGCGACAGGGTCGAGAAGCTCATCCGGGAGAAGCGAGCGATTACGGCGGATACCGCGATGCGGCTGGCCCGCTATTTCGGCACGACGCCACAGTTTTGGATGAACCTTCAGGCTAATTTCGACCTTGCCTCCGTACCCGATGGCGAAATCCAGTCAATCGAACCTCGGGCTGCGTAAGCGAAGCAAAAAGGGGCGGTTGCCCGCCCCTTTCGCCATTCGTTTCAGCTGACAGCGCTTACTTGATCGCCTTGTCGGTGATGGCGGTGGTGTAGCCGCCCTCTGCCGGCTTGGAGATGATCTTCTGGTCGAGCAGAGCCTTCGCAGTCCGGTCATAGGCGGCCGGGATCAGCTTGCCGTCGGCGTTGTCGACCAGCTTGGCGACCTCACCCATCATGCGCTTCTGGTGGTTTTCGTCCTGGCCGCCGTTCTCGACGACGATGCCGGCTGCTTCGTCAGGATTCTCGGTCGCGTATTTCCAGCCCTTCATCGAGGCGCGGACGAACTTGACCATCTTTTCCTCGAAGGCCGGGTCCTTGAGCTTGTCCTCCATCGTGTAGAGGCCGTCCTCCAGCAGGTCGTTGCCCATTTCGGTGTAGTTGAAGACGATCAGGTCTTCCGGCTTGTAGCCGGCGTCGATGAGCTGCCAATACTCGTTGTAGGTCATGACCGAGATGCAGTCGGCCTGCTTCTGGATCAGCGGCTGCACATCGAACGACTGCTTCAGCACGTTGACGCCGTCCGGGCCACCCTCCGTGGGCAGGCCGAGCTTGTTCATCCATGCATAGAACGGGTACTCGTTGCCGAAGAACCAGACACCGAGGGTGCGGCCCTTGAAGTCGGCTTCCGTCTTCACCGGCCCGTCGGCGGGGCAGACCATTTCCATGCCGGCCTTCTTGAAAGGCTGCGCGATGTTGATCAGCGGAACGCCCTTGTCGCGGGCGGCCAGCGCGCCGCCCATCCAGTCAACGATCACGTCGGCGCCACCGCCGGCGATCACCTGCTCGGGCGCGATGTCGGGACCGCCCGGCTTGATCTCGACGTCGAGGCCTTCCTCCGTGTAGAAACCCTTGGCTTTGGCGACATAGTAGCCGGCGAACTGTGCCTGCGTCACCCATTTGAGCTGGAGCGTCACCTTGTCGGCGGCTTGCGGACCGCGGAAGGCATAGAACCAGATCGCAACCGCCACTGCGGCAGCCACCAACAACCCCAATATCAGTCTAGTCGTGCTGTTCATTTGGATAGTCCCCTTGTTGCCGCTTCATCGCTCTTGTCGAAGTGACGGATGCCAGAATGTGACTGCCCTCTCGATCAGGGCTATGATTCCATAGAAGACCGAACCGATCAGCGCTGCAACCGCGATTTCTGCCCATACCATGTCGATCTGCATACGGCCGACCGCCGTCGATATGCGAAATCCCATGCCGACGGTCGGCGTGCCGAAGAATTCGGCGACGATCGCGCCGATCATCGCCAGCGTCGAGTTGATCTTCAAAGCGTTGAAGATGAAGGGCGCAGCCGCAGGCAGCCGGAGCTTGAACAGCGTCTGCCAGTAGCCCGAGGCATAGGTGCGCATCAGGTCGCGCTCCATGTGGCCGGATTCGGCAAGGCCGGTCACCGTGTTCACCAGCATCGGGAAGAAGGTCATGATGGCGACGACCGCCGCTTTCGACTGCCAGTCGAAGCCGAACCACATGACCATGATCGGCGCCACGCCGATGATCGGCAGCGCCGAGACCATATTGCCGATCGGCAGCAGGCCGCGGCGCAGGAACGATATGCGGTCGGCGAGGATGGCTGTCAAAAAGCCCGCGACGCAGCCGATCGCATAGCCTGCGATAACGGCCTTGAAGATCGTCTGGTTGACGTCGGCGGCCAGGATGGGGATCGAACTCGCAATGGTCACGCCGATGACGGACGGCGGCGGCAGGAGGATGAACGGAATGCCCGCGCCGCGCACCACGCCTTCCCAGATGATCAGCAGCCATGCCCCGAAAATCACCGGAATCAGCAGGCCGACCAGCGTCCTTGCCAGCCGGTGCGCCGTCTTCAGGCCAGACAGGATCGTGACGCAGCGCCAGGCGAGCAACCACGCGGCGGCCAACAGCAGATAGTAGGGCGCCAGAGCCGTCCCCTCGAAGCCGGAGATGCCATGGAGCAGCAGCCAGGCGGCGAGATGCGCGCAGGCAAACAGCGCAAGGGCGGCCACCAGCGGCGGCACCCGCATCATAGAGAAAGCCGCGCTGATGAGGATCAGGTCGAAGATCAGGCTCTTGGTCGACGACCAGGGATAGGCGATTGTCGCTGTCGGCTGCGCCAGCGCGGTTGCCTCGGGCACGCTCATGACGCCGAGCAGGCCAGCAGCGATGCATAGCACGACGGCGAGCAGCGGCTGCCAGGAGGGCGTGAACCACCTCATGCCGGTCGGGCTCCCATTGACCGGTCGACAAGCCGGCCGATGCGGCCGACCAGCGCGACCAGCAGCGCAGCGACGATCGACCCCGCCACCAGCGCCGACCACATGTCGATCGTCTGGCTGTAGTAGGACGCCGACAGCAGCTTGGCGCCGATGCCGGCCACCGCGCCCGTCGGCAATTCGGCGACGATTGCGCCGACCAGGCTTGCCGCCACCGCCACCTTCATGGAGGCGAACAGAAACGGTATGGAAGCCGGCATGCGCAGCGTCCACAGCGTCTGCGAGGGGCTGGCATTGTAGGTGTGCATCAGGTCGAGATGGGTGAGTTCGGGCGAGCGCAGGCCCTTCACCATGCCGACCGCGACCGGGAAGAACGACAGATAGGTCGAGATCAGCGACTTCGGGATGATGCCGGTCACGCCGATTGCGGCGAACACCACGATCACCATCGGCGCGATGGCGAGGATCGGAATGGTCTGCGAGGCGATCAGCCACGGCATCAGGCTGCGGTCGAGCGAGGTGAAATGCACGATGCCGACCGCGATCGCGATGCCGAGCGCGGTTCCGAAGGCAAAGCCGAGCAGCGTGGACGAGAGCGTTATCCACGCATGGTAGACGAGGCTGCGGTTGCTGGTGATCTTGCGCATGAAGGTATTCTCGAAGAAGTTCGCCGCCACCTGATGCGGCGCGGGCATAGTCGGCTTGGGCTGAGACAGCGTCTTGCCGAGGAATTCGACCGTGCCGGGCGCCTCGCCCGCGCGCCGGTCGAGATCGCGCTGGAACGGCGCGTTGAGCAGCACGGACGCGACGTACCAGACGACCACCAGCCCGGCGAGGATAGTGAGGACGGGGATGATGCGGTCGCGGGCGCGATCCATCAGGCCCCCTCACCCGGCCGCTGCGCGGCCACCCTCTCCCCATTGGGGAGAGGAATCCTGTTGGCCTCAATCCTCATAGCTGTGCCCCGCATGCAGGCCGTCGCGGACGCGCGCGGCGATGGCGAGGAATTCGGGCGTCTCGCGGATGTTCAGCGGCCGCTCCTTCGGCAGCGTCGATTCGATCACGTCGGTGACGCGGCCCGGCCGCGGCGACATCACGACGATGCGCGTCGAAAGGTACACTGCCTCGGGGATGGAATGGGTCACGAAGCAGATCGTCTTGTTGGTGCGCGCCCAGAGCTCCAGCAATTGCTGGTTGAGGTGGTCGCGCACGATCTCGTCGAGCGCTCCGAACGGCTCGTCCATCAGGAGAAGGTCGGCGTCGAAGGCCAGAGCGCGCGCGATCGAGGCGCGCTGCTGCATGCCGCCCGAAAGTTGCCAGGGATACTTGTTCTCGAAGCCGGTCAGGTTGACCAGTTCCATGACCCGCGCGATCCGCGCCTGCCGATCGGCGCCGTCAATGCCCATGATCTCCAGCGGCAGCGCGACGTTGTCGGCGATGGTGCGCCAGGGAAACAGCGCCGCGGCCTGGAACACATAGCCATAGGCACGGCTTTCGCGCGCCTGCTCGGGAGACATGCCGTTGACGGAGATCGCGCCCTCTGTGGGCTTCTCCAGGTCGGCGATGACGCGCAGGAAGGTCGTCTTGCCGCAGCCGGATGGCCCGATGAAGGAAACAAACTCGCCCTTGCCGATGGTCAGGCCGACGTCGGTCAAAGCCTGCACCGGCCCATCATTGGTCCGGAAGGTCAGCCCGAGATTTTTCGCTTCGACGACAGGCGTTGCCGCCCGCGCCGTGGCTTCCGTCACCGCCATGGACACCGCCCGGCCTTGCCCCACATCGTCCCACTTTCGTCGAAGATGAGACAAGCGTCCATGCCATCCGGGCTCTTTTTCACACGCATCATGCCAGCGTCGTCTCGGCCTCGCCTTCATGGCCACAGGTGACGATGGCGACCTTGCTGTCCGCCTCTGCGGGAAAAATCTGGACGAAGGAGCACAGCGTGACATGCGTGCCGATATCGCGCGGCGTCAAAAGCAGCAGGTCCTCTTCGCTGTAGTCATTCGTGATGGCGTGGCGGCAACCGGCCTCGTTGCCGTAGTTGCCGGGGATGTCCAGTTCGGCGGAGGATAAGATACCCAGTGGCAGAGCAATGGACAACCCGCAGGTCACCAACGCGACCATGTTACCACGGTGGCCCGTCCTCACTCCACGATCACCGCGGTCTCGACGACGGCGTGGAACAGCACATCGCAGCCTGCGGCCGCCCATTCGGGATAGATTTCCTCGGCTTCGTTGTGGCTGAGGCCGTCGACGCAGGGGCACATCACCATCGCCGTCGGCGCGACGCGGTTGATCCAGCAGGCGTCGTGACCGGCGCCCGAGACGATGTCGCGGTGCGAATAGCCGAGCCGCTCGGCGGCGTCGCGCACCGCCTTCACGCAGCCCGCGTCGAAGGTCACCGGGTCGAAATGGCCGACCTGCTCGATATCGAAGGAGATGTCGAGCGCTTCGCAGATGGTTGCGATGCCCGCGCGGATGCGCGTGTCCATCTCGTCGAGCACTTCCTTTTCCGGCGAACGGATGTCGACGGTGAAGACGGTGCGGCCGGCAATGATGTTGCGCGAATTGGGATAGGCTTCCATGTGGCCGATCGCGCCGACCGCATACGGCTGGTAGTCCATGGCGATCTCGTGCACCAGCTCGGTCACCCGCGCCATGCCGAGCCCGGCATTGCGGCGCTTGGGCATCGGCGTCGAGCCGGTATGCGCCTCCCTGCCCGTCAACGTCACCTGCAGCCATTTCAGGCCCTGGCCGTGGGTAACGACGCCGATATCGAGGCCCTCGTCCTCGAGGATCGGACCCTGCTCGATATGCAGTTCGAAGAAGGCGTGGATCTTGCGTGCGCCGACCTCCTCGTCGCCCTTCCAGCCGATGCGCGCGAGCTCGTCGCCGAACGTCTTGCCGGCCTTGTCCTTGCGCTCATAGGCATATTGCTGGGTGATGATGCCGGCAAACACGCCGGACGCCATCATGGCCGGGGCGAAGCGCGCGCCCTCCTCGTTCGTCCAGTTGGTGACGACGATCGGATGTCTGGTCTTGATGTCGAGGTCGTTCAGCGTCCTGACGACCTCAAGCGCGCCGAGCACGCCGAGCACGCCGTCGAACTTGCCGCCGGTCGGCTGGGTGTCGAGATGGCTGCCGACATAAACCGGCAGAGCATCCGGGTCGGTCCCCTCGCGGCGGGCGAACATCGTGCCCATCTGGTCGACGCCGAGCGTCAGTCCCGCCGCCTCGCACCATTTCTGGAAGAGGTGCCGCCCCTCGCCGTCCTCGTCGGTCACCGTCTGGCGGTTGTTGCCCCCGGCTATGCCGGGGCCAATCTTCGCCATCTCCATCAGCGAATCCCACAAACGGTCTGAATTGATTCGAAGATTTTCGCCGGGGGCGGCCATGCTGCTTCCTTCTTGCCTGCGGCTAGTCGACGGCCCGGAGCACGTCGCGGACGTGGTCGATCAGCTCGTTGATCTGTCCCTTGGTGATGATGAGCGGCGGCGACAGCGCGATGATGTCGCCTGTTGTGCGGATCAGCGCACCGTGCTCGAACGCCTTCACGAAGGCAGAGAAGGCGCGCTTGGTCGGGCTGCCTGCGATGGGCGCAAGTTCGATGGCGCCGATCAGGCCGATGTTCCTGATGTCGATGACATGCGGCTCGCCCTTCAGCGAATGCAGCGCGTCCTCCCAGTAGGAAGCCAGTTCCGCGCCGCGCGTCAGCAAACCCTCTTCCTTGTAGGTGTCGAGCGTGCCCAGTGCGGCGGCGCAGGCGATCGGATTGCCCGAATAGGTGTAGCCGTGGAAGAACTCGATCATGTGCTCCGGGCCGGTCATGAACGCGTCGTGGATTTCCTTTTTCACGAACACCGCGCCCATCGGGATGACGCCGTTGGAGACGCCCTTGGCGGTGGTCATGATGTCGGGAACAACACCGAAATAATCGGACGCGAACGGCGTGCCGAGACGTCCGAAGCCGGTGATCACTTCGTCGAAGATCAGCAGGATGCCGTGCTTTGTGCAGATCTCGCGCAGCTTCTGCAGATAACCCTTCGGCGGGATCAGCACGCCGGTCGAGCCGGCTACCGGCTCGACGATCACCGCGGCGATAGTCGAGGCGTCATGCAGCGTGACGATGCGCTCGAGCTCGTTGGCCAGCTCCGCGCCATATTCCGGTTCGCCGCGGGTAAACGCGTTCTTTTCGGGCAGATGCGTATGCGGCATGTGGTCGACGCCGCCGAGCAGCGTGCCGAACATCTTGCGGTTGGTGACGATGCCGCCGACCGAGATGCCTCCGAAATTGACGCCGTGATAGCCTCGTTCGCGGCCGATCAAGCGGGTGCGCGCGCCCTCACCCTTCACGCGGTGGTAGGCGATCGCCATCTTCAGCGCGGTCTCGACCGATTCCGACCCGGAATTGGTGAAGAACACGTGGTCCATGCCCTTGGGGGCGATGTCGACCAGCCGGTTGGCGAGTTCGAAAACGATCGGGTGGCCCATCTGGAAGGCCGGCGCATAGTCGAGTTCGGCTGCCTGGTGCTGGATCGCTTCCGTGATCTTGGGGCGGCAGTGACCGGCGTTGACGCACCAGAGGCCGGCGGTGCCGTCGAGGATCTTGCGGCCGTCTGTGGTCGTGTAGTGCATGTCCTTGGCGGCGGCCATCATGCGCGGCGCCTGCTTGAACTGCCGGTTTGATGTGAAGGGCATCCAGAATGCACTGAGATCGTTTGGCGTCACTTTAAGCCGGTTCGACATGACCAAGCTTTCCTTTCAATGTTGCGGTGATGCCAACGCTTGGTCCGGGTCGCGTTTTCGTGCTACGCAAATTTTGACCGAATGGACAAACGTTAGCACCGCCAAAGAGGCGGTCAAGGGACTGATAGCGGAAATGAAGCCAGCGCGGCGCGTTCCACAGGTCGGCAAAAACTGGTCCAGAGGATTGGTCCAGATGCAGTCGCGGACAAGGCCGGCGTGAGCGAGGCCGCAGCCGCGCCTGCGCGCACGCGCATCCAGCGCGAAAAGCGCGAACTTATCCTCGAGGCCGCGCTCGATGTCTTTTCCACGCATGGCTTCCGGGGTTCGACGATCGACCAGATCGCCGATGCAGCAGGCATGTCCAAACCCAACCTTCTCTACTACTTCCGCGGCAAGGAGGACATGCACGAGACGCTGATGTTGCGGCTGCTCGAAACATGGCTGGCTCCGTTGCGCACGTTCGACAATGTCGGCGATCCGCTGACCGAACTGCGCGGCTACATCCGCCGCAAGCTGGAGATGGCGCGCGACTATCCGCGCGAGAGCCGCCTCTTTGCGAACGAAATCCTGCAGGGCGCGCCACGCATCATGGCGATGCTTGAGGGCGAGTTGAAGCAGCTTGTCGACGAAAAGGCCGAGGTGATACGCGACTGGATGCGCGACGGAAAGATCGCCCGCACCGATCCCCGGCATCTTATCTTCGCCATCTGGGCGACGACCCAACACTACGCCGATTTCGACGTGCAGGTGCGCGCGGTGCTTGGTCCCGACCTTGGTGGAGACGGCCGTTTCGAGGATGCCGCGCGATTCCTGGAGCAATTGTTCCTGGACGGGTTGAAGCCGCGCTAGGGTAGACCAGCCCACACCGATCTCTACTTGTCTGTCGCAGCCGCGCTGTGGTCGATAGACTCGTCGGTATGTTCGGCTGTGGTGACCGCAGCGCGGTTCATGGAGATGCGTTCCTGCGCCATCGCTTCCACCGCCGACCGCACGGCCGGGTGACGCGACATGAACAACCGGAAATCGCGCTGCGACAGGACGAGGAAATTGCAGTAGTCGACCGCAATCACGTCGGCCGTTCTCGGCGCTCCGGTCAAAAGCGCCATCTCGCCGAAGAAGGAGCCGGCCTCGAGCTGAACAGCCTTGTCGTTGACGCGGACCTCCACCAGACCGGAGACCAAGAAATACATCGCGTCGCCCTTGGCGCCGACGCGCACCACGCGGTCGCCCGGCGACGCGGTCTTCGGCACAAAAAGAAGCAGAAGCTCCTCTTGGGCGTCGCCGTCGACCGCCGAAAACAGCGGGAATGTCTCGACGAATTCGGTGATCTTGCGCGCCTGCTCGTGTTCGCGCTTTTCGGATAGCGCCCGGATGCGCTCGAGGTCCGCGTTGAGGGAAAGCTGCTTTGCTTTGCCCCAATCGGCGGACCAGCGCGGGAACCGCGCACCGATGTGCTTGCCGACCCTTTCAGCCACCGCGAACGCCAGCGGGTTGATCGCGATCGACACGAGCGCTGCGGCCAGGATCAGGCTCTGGCCTTCCTTGCTGACCAACCCGTAGCTGGTGCCAAGACCGGCGAGGATGAAGGAAAATTCGCCGACCTGAGCGATGCCCGATGCGACGCCGAGCGCCAGTCCCACCGGATAACGAAGCAGCAGGATGATCAGCAGGGCGTTGATCGGCTTGCCAATCACAATGACGGCCACCAGCGCGAGCACGTCCTGCGGTCGCTCGACCAGCACAGCCGGATCGAACAGCATGCCGATCGACAGGAAGAACAGCACCGAAAAGGCGTCCTGCAACGGCAGGGAATTCGCTGCGGCGCGATGACTGAGTTGCGACTCCGACAGGATGACGCCGGCGAAGAAGGCACCGAGCGCGAAGGAAACGCCGAAGGCGGCCGCCGAGCCGAGCGCAATGCCGAGTGCAAGAGCGAGTACGGATAGCGTGAAAAGTTCGCGCGAGCCTGTGCGCGCCACCTTGATCAGGATCCACGGCACAATGCGTGGACCGATCAGCGCGGCGATGAGCGCGAAGCCCGCCACTTTCGCCAGCGTGAGCACCAGCACGAGCCAGATCGGCGCGTCGGACGCAGCCTCGCCGGCCACTTCATGCCCACCCAACATGGGCGCGAAGGCCGGCAGCAGCACCAGCGCCAGCACCATGGCCAGATCCTCGACGATCAGCCAGCCGATGGTTACCCGCCCCAAGGTCGATTCGACCAGATTGCGCTCTTCCAGGGCCTTCAGGAGCACGACGGTGCTGGCGATCGAAACGCAGAGACCGAGAACCAGACCGTGCCCGAGGTCCCATCCCCAGAGCCAGCAGAGGCCCATACCGAGCAGGGTCGCCAGCACGATCTGGCCGAGCGCACCTGGAAGGACGACGCCGCGCACGGCAAGCAGATCGGAGGCCGAAAAATGCAGGCCGACGCCGAACATGAGCAGGATAATGCCGATTTCGGCGAGTTGCCCCGCCATCGCTGTGTCCGCGACGAAGCCGGGCGTGAACGGCCCAATGAAGATGCCAGCAACGACAAAACCAACCAGCGCCGGCAGGCGCAGCCGGTCGGCTATGTAGCCGAATATCGACGCCAGCACGAAGCCGACGGCAATCGTCGCAACAAGGTTTACGTCATGCGGCAAGGCTAGACCTCGGGAGCCTGCTTCCGTTCTGTCGGCGCAAGCCGATGTAGTCAAACGAATTTAGCAGCTTTCAGCTTTCGGGGCCGCCGGAAATTGGCTTGCCTGACAAATCGGCGCCGTCAGGGCTGCGGGCGCATCGTCCGCTTGATCTCCAACGGCCCTACGCGGCGTCGGCAATGACCAGCAGCAGTCCCGCCGCCAGCGTGATGTTGACCAGCGTCAGATAGAGGTGCGGGTCGCGCTCCCTGCCTTGGAACAGGAAAAAATTGTGATGGAGCGCGGTCGCGACAACCAGGAACGCGATCAGCGCAAGCGCGGCCGGAACCGTCCACAGCCCGAGCACGAGAGCCAGCCCGCCTATTAACTGGACCGCGAACCCCAGCGCCATGATAGGCGCGGGCAGCGTCCAGCCGTAGTTCGTCGCCATGTCCCTGCGTTCGCCGAAGGCAGCAAAATTGCGGATGCCGGCGATCAGAAAGAACGCGCCGAAGACGACGCGGCCGACAAGAACAAGCGTTTCGTCCATGCAAACACCCAAGGTCGCGCAACAAGTCGCTACGGCATTCCGAGCCGTCTGCTCCGAAACCTACTCCGCCGCCTGCCGGGCAGACGGATTGTTCGGGTGCTGCGTCCAGTTGGCGTAGGTCGGCGACACCGGGATGCCGGTGCGCTTGTCCAGCGCGCCTACAGGCAGCGGCTCCATCGTGATGCAGTTCTCGACAGGGCAGACGTTGACGCACAGATTGCAGCCGACGCACTCCTCCTCGATCACCTCGAAGTGCCTGACGCCGTCGACCATCGACGTGATCGCCTGGTGCGAGGTGTCCTCGCAGGCGATGTGGCAGCGGCCGCACTTGATGCAGGCATCCTGGTCGATGCGCGCCTTGGCGATGTAGTTGAGGTTCAGGTACTGCCAGTCGGTGACGTTCGGGACCGCGCGCCCGACGACGTCGTCGAGCGTCCGGTGTCCCTTCTCGTCCATCCAGTTCTCGAGGCCGGCAATCATCTCCTGCACGATCTTGAAGCCGTAGGTCATCGCCGCCGTGCAGACCTGCGCGTTGCCGGCGCCGAGCGCCATGAACTCGGCCGCGTCGCGCCATGTCGTGATGCCGCCGATCGCCGAGATCGGCAGCCCCTTCGTTTCCGGATCGCGCGCGATCTCGGCAACCATGTTCAGGGCGATCGGCTTCACCGCGGGGCCGCAATAGCCGCCATGCGTGCCCTTGCCGTCGATTGACGGCTCCGGAGAAAAACTGTCGAGGTCTACCGCCGTGATCGAATTGATCGTGTTGATCAGAGACACCGCGTCGGTGCCGCCGGCATGGGCCGCCCGCGCCGGCTTGCGGATATCGGTGATGTTGGGCGTCAGCTTGGTGATAACGGGCATGCGGGTGTTGGCCTTGCACCAGCGCACCACCATCTCGATGTATTCGGGCACCTGCCCGACCGCGGCACCCATGCCGCGTTCGCTCATGCCGTGCGGACAGCCGAAATTCAGCTCGATGCCGTCGGCCCCGGTTTCCTCGACGACCGGCAGGATCGCCTTCCACGCCTGCTCCTCGCAGGGCACCATCAGCGACACGACCATTGCGCGGTCCGGCCATTCCATCTTGACCTGCTTGATCTCGCGCAGATTAGTCTGCAGGTCGCGGTCGGTGATGAGCTCGATGTTGTTGAGACCGAGCAGACGGCGGTCCGCACCCCAGATCGCGCCGTAGCGGGGCCCGTTCACGTTGACGACGGGAGGCCCCTCCTCGCCGAGCGTCTTCCAAACCACGCCGCCCCAGCCCGCCTTGAAGGCGCGGATGACGTTGTAGGCCTTGTCGGTCGGCGGCGCTGACGCCAGCCAGAACGGGTTGGGCGACTTGATGCCAACGAAGTTGTTGCGGATGTCTGCCATGCTCATGCCCTCCCGTTCGAGGTGAGAACCCGGTGGATGCTCTCGGCGGCGTCGCGGCCCGCCGCGACCGCCGCGACCGTCAGGTCCTCGCGCGCGTCCGCGACGCAGTCACCGCCCGCCCAGATCCTGGGATTGGAGGTACGGCCTTCAGCGTCCACCTCGATGCGCCCGTCTTTCAGCGCGATGACCGGGCCGCTCAGCGCCTGGCCGACGAAGGTCTGGCCGATCGCCTTGAACACCTGGTCGGCCGGAATGATGACGGTCTGGCCGAGGCCGACGAGCTTGCCGTCCCGCACCTGTGTGTATTCGAGTTCGATGCCGGCGACCTTGCCGGACTGGGCAACGACGCGCTTCGGCTGCAGCCAATGGCGGATAGTGACGCCCTTGGACGCCGCCAGGTCCTGTTCGAACTCCGAAGCGTTCATATGCTCCTTGCCGCGCCGGTAGACAACGGTCACCTCTTCCGCGCCGAGCAGCTTCGACTGCACGGCTGCGTCGATCGCCGTCATGCCGCCGCCGACCACCACCACCCTGCGGCCGACCGGCAGCGAGCCGAGGTCTTCGGCCTGCCGGAGTTCGGCGATGAACTCGACCGCGTTGTCGACGCCTGCCGCGTCCTCGCCTTCGGCGCGCAGCGCGTTGACCCCGCCGAGCCCCATGCCGAGGAACACGGCGTCATAGGCGTCGGTGAGATCGGCCAGTTGCACGTCGCGGCCGAGCGCGCGGCCATGCTCGATGGTGATGCCGCCGATCGCCGTGATGTAGTCGACCTCGGCCTGGGCGAAATCCTCGGTGCTCTTGTAGGCGGCGATTCCGTATTCGTTGAGGCCGCCGGCCTTGGGCCTCGCCTCGAAGATCGTCACGTCATGGCCGTGGCGCGCCAGCCTGTGGGCCGCGGCAAGGCCGGCCGGCCCGGCGCCCACCACCGCGATCTTGCGGCCGGTCGTCTCGGCGCGGGCGTAGAACTGCTTCTCCTCGGCCATCGCGATGTCGGTGGCGTAGCGCTGCAGGCGTCCGATCTGCACCGGCTTGCCTTCCGCCGTCTCGCGCACGCAGACTTCCTCGCAGAGCGTCTCGGTCGGGCAGACGCGGGCGCACATTCCGCCGAGTATGTTCTGGTCGAAGATCGTCTTGGCTGAACCGATCGGGTTGCCGGTGGATATCTGGCGAATGAAAAGCGGGATGTCGATGGTGGTCGGGCACGCGTTCATGCACGGCGCGTCGTAGCAGAAGTAGCAGCGGTCGCTCTCGACCAGCGCCTCGTGATGGTCGAGTGGCGGATGCAGGTCGGAAAAATTGTCGACGTACTGGGAGGGGGCCAGCCGGCCGCTGGCGATGCCTTCCTTCAACTGGCCTTCGGGCATCCCGGTATTTCCCCTTATTGCTTTTTCTGGAACGCTAGCACGTTTTGGTTTTTTATCAATCGGTCAAATTTTTCGTAAGGTCCTGATTAGATTGAGAAAAAACATGACATTCGTAGTCATGTTTTTTTGCCCGATGGGCATTTGGCGCCTTAACCTTGCCGGCGGGAAGCACTTCCCATCTGCTTTGCGAGGTCGTATCAAGCCTGCGCGGCACAGTTAACAGAAGGTGTAACCAACCTTTCAGGTTTTACGCCTATTCGTTTTGGTCAATGGGTCCGCGTTTGAGTATAATTTTATCGGTGTTCGCCCTGGCGATGACGGTGTGTGGCTGTGCTTCCGCGCCCAGCCACATCAACGATGTCTGCCGCGTGTTTGACCAGAAGAACGGCTGGTTCGAGAACTGGCGCTCGGAGGCCAACAAGGCGGAGCGCAAATACGGCGTGCCGGTGCCGGTGCTGATGGCCACGCTGCGCAAGGAATCCGGCTTCCAGCACAATGCCAAGCCGCCGCGCACCATGTTGCTCGGCGTCATCCCCTGGAAGCGGGTTTCGTCCGCCTACGGCTATTCGCAGGCGCTCGACGGCACCTGGACGCAGTACCAGAAGGAAACCGGCCACGCTTCGGCCAAGCGCAACAACTTCGCCGACGCCGTGGATTTCGTCGGCTGGTATCATTCCAAGACCTCCGAGATGTTCGGAGTGCGGAAGAACGATGCCTACAGCCTGTATCTGGCCTACTATTTCGGCTGGAACGGCTATCAGCGCGGCGACTGGCAGGAAAAGCCCGGCCTGCGGCGCTACGCTCGCGAGACCCAGAAAATGGCGGGTGACTACGCCCAGCAATTGCAGGAATGCAATTGAGGCGGCTGACCCGGCCCGCTACTTTTTCTTTCCCGCGTCCTCTTCGTTCTCGGCCTCGGTAGGTTCGAACGCGGACGGAACGTCCTCGTCCTCGCTCTGGCGTCCCTCGCCCACGGTGCGCGGCGAAAACGGCGCGACATCGGAATGATTGTCCGCCGCGCGCGGCTCTGAGTCCAGGTCTCGGCGTTCGTGACGACGCTCGTGGACGGCGGCTTCCGCCTCCTCGGCGCGTTCGCCCAATTCACCCGCCTCAACCGTCGCGGTCTTGCCATGCGGACGCTTCGGCGCCTCGCCGACGAAACCCGGGCCTGAGCCATGCGGCGCATCCTCGGGCTCGCCCTCATGCGCGGCGTGCTCGA
>Ga0335394_10004401_pt1 | contig 16024 bp, 12 predicted proteins | sample MAT03_FD_205741 | JGI IMG/M metagenome (GOLD analysis project Ga0335394, IMG submission 205741) | Freshwater microbial communities from Lake Fryxell liftoff mats and glacier meltwater in Antarctica - MAT-03 (spades assembly) (version 2) ... | reverse complement strand
GTATTTCCGCTGCCAGTTAGAGTATCATCACCTTGTGAAGCAGTGGTTTGGGTCCGTGAAGGGACTACTTTAACACCATTAGGAATGACAGGGATTATGGGTGTCGGGATGGAAGGAGTTGGAGGAATAACTGGAGTTGGAGCTGTTATAGCTTTTACAAATCCGTTTTCAACAAAGAAGTCTCCGATTAGCTTGTCAAATTGAGGGTCGTAGTCTGAGATTTGATCTCCTACATTCAACCCGCCAAAAGTATCGCTACCTTCGCCTCCAAAAAGAACATCGTCACCCTCGTCTCCAAATATGAGGTCATCGCCTTTGCCGCCGTAAAGGGTATCATTGCCTAAACCACCGCGAACGGTATCGCTTGCTTGATCGCCACGCAGAAAGTCATTTCCCCCGCCACCGAAAACATCATCATTATCTTTGCCTCCAAAGATAGTATCGTTGGAGCTTTCGCCACCAAGAGCATCACTACCCTGAAGTCCAAAAATAATACCCGATGCTTGAATTGTGTCATTGCCATCGCTTCCAATATATGCACCAGCATATTCGCCGTCAGCTATGGTGTTAAGCATACTTGCAACACGGACATTGTTACCGCCTGTAAGAGTATCGACTTCAGACAATTCTTGAAATGATTTCTTGTTGGACATGATCGTTTTCCTTTTTTACATCAAATGTCAAAACATCAACTTTTTGGTTAGTTTTTCTTTTACCTTGTGGGTTTAGAGAAAAATGTTACCTAAAAATTGATGCCATATATATAGAACCAGTTTGATACCAATTTAATGTGAAGTTGCACATATCTCGATCCCCCTAAATCCCCCTTAAGAAGGGGGACTTTGAGAAGAATCTTGTCCCCCCCTTATTAAGGGGGGCTAGGGGGGATCGCATTCTATGCAGCCTCATAAAAAATTGGTATGACATCTTTTACGTTGTTGTGATAACGTGACCGCCAAAGCATTATCCAGCAGCAGCCATGCTTTAGTGTAGCAGTCTAACGGATTCAGAATGGGAAATAATTGAACCCATACTACATGAGATATTGCCCTGGAAGAAGCTAACTAGACCTTGTAACTGGACAAAAAGAGAAATCTTAGATGGAATTTTCTATTAACTAAAGAATGGCTGCAATTGGCAAGACCTACCCAAATACTTGCCGCCCTATTCCACTGTATATTGGCTTTACTTGCAGTGGCGAACACAGGGGGTGATAAAAGAGTTAATGAGGCTATTACATAGTCAAGTTCGTGAGCAGGTAAAAAACAAGCCAAATGGACTCCATTAATGATTATAGACCAATACGGTTCACTTAAGAAAGATCCCCCCTAACCCCCCTTAAAAAGGGGGGGACAAGAATGCCCTCAAAGTCCCCCTTCTTAAGGGGGATTTAGGGGGATCTCCGGGGCATAAATATCTTAAGTCAACCGTATTGGATTATAGACTCACCAGCCGTAAAAAATACCTGTAACGTTAGTATACTGTCTAAAAATCCAAACTAAGAAAGGACTAAAGTCCTTACTACGAACGATACGTTTGTAGTGAGGACTTTAGTCCTTTTTGCTAACGACTTGCAGCCATTAACACTTAGAAATTATCTAGCTTTTCCCAACACTAGATTTTTCAGGTACAGTGCTTTCGGCAGTTTTGCCATTTTTGCTATTACCGTTACCGTTGCTGTGGCGGGGTTGGATAACTCCATAGCCGCCGTGAGTCTTGCGTTCGTAGAGTACGTTAATTTCGTCAGTTTCCGCATTACGAAACATATAGAAATCGTGATCGATAATCTGCAATTGTTCCAAAGCTTCTTGCACAGTCATTGGAGGCATAGCAAAATACTTAGTCCGTACAACCTCGGCAGGAAGTTCGGGAGTTCGATCGCCAATCAAATCCGCTGCTACAGGATGTTCATCAACTACCGCAATTGTTTTGGGACTATTCTGGATTTTGTTGTCGTGGCGTTTTTCCTTAAATTTCCGCAGTTGACGAGCTATCTTATCGGCAACCAAATCTATGCTGGCATAAAGGCTTTCCGTGCTTTCTTCAGCCCGAATCACGCTACCGTTAGCATAAATTGTCACCTCAGCAGTCTGCTTAGGATTGATCCTGGGGTTACGAGCCACCGATAGATGAATGTCCACTTCAGTAGTCAAAGTTTGAAAATGGCTAACCGCCTTTTCAATCTTTTCGTTGACGTACTCGCGAATCGCATCGGTGATTTCTATATTTTTACCCTGGATAACAAGCTTCATAGAGCTCCCTCCCTTCTGTAACTTGGGTATAGTTTATACAATAGCATTATGTATTCAACAAAACACTTTTCTTTCAAATCTTTTTTATATGTTGACAATTCTTGATTTAAACTGCACCAATATTCCGTAAAAACACTATTGATTTTTTTCATGCTTTCCCCTATTATCCTTCAAAACCTAAATGCACAACCCTGCTTGCTCTTCGATTGGGGACAAGTGCCTTACTCCCAAGCTTGGGAAATCCAGCAAAAACTGGTGCAAGAGCGCCGGGAAAATCCTGATTTGCCTGATGTGCTGATTTTGCTGGAACATCCGCCGGTTTACACTTTGGGGCTGGGATCGAAGTTGGAATTTCTGAAATTTGACAGCGAAACTCAGCCGGAATTGCACCGAGTTGAGCGCGGTGGTGAGGTGACTTACCATTGTCCCGGCCAGTTGGTGGGCTATCCAATTTTAAATTTGCGCCGTCACCAGCAGGATTTGCACTGGTATTTGCGACAGTTGGAGGAAGTGCTGCTGGGGGTGTTGGAAGTTTGCGGGTTAACAGGTTCGCGGGTTCCGGGAATGACTGGGGTTTGGGTGGATGGGTGCAAGGTGGGGGCGATCGGCATTAAAGTCAGCCGCTGGATTACGATGCACGGTTTTGCTTTAAATGTTTGCCCTGATCTTGAAGGTTTTAAGCAAATTGTACCTTGCGGGATTCCCGATCGACCTGTTGGAAGTTTAGAGCAGTTTATCCCGGGAATTGAGGTCGATCGAGTGCGATCGATTCTTGTCGCTGAGTTTGCTCGCGTTTTTGCAGTGAAAATTGTGCGATCGAATGTGTAGGGTGCGTCGCTGTCCACCTTACTACTCACGATCGCAGTCAGTTTTTTAAGTGCGATCGGGATTGTCTTCCTCATACACCATTAAATCTCCCGGTTGGCAGTTTAGTGCTTTGCACAGAGCATTGAGAGTCGATTCGTCAATTCTCGTGAGGCGGCGGCGGGTTTTGAGTCGAGAAAAGGAAGTTGGGTGCATTCCTATCAAAGCAGCTAACTCCTTATTGCTGATATTGCGCTCGGCCATCACAACTGCTAATTTCCAACGGATCACTGGTGATTCTCAACTACTGGGCACGACTTTGCAAGCTGATGTTACCATCCCGCAACCTTCACTCTCCTTTAATTAACCGCTACGGTAATTTTTTTGACTTTGGCAGTTGACTAACTTGGGAGAATGACCTATACTCAGAATGTACCAACGGAAAAGCGATCGCCCCTTTGACTCGAAAACTCAAGGGCGATCGCTATCCGACTATTTGTGTAGTTCAAACTCTATGATATCACAGCCAAAGTCAGTTCCCGAACTCCTGCGCGAAGAAATTACCGGTGCGCCCACAGGCAAACAACCGATCCGATTGTTGATTTGCGGGATTCCCAAAGGAGTGGAAAGCATCATCAATCTGCTGCACGTTTTGGGTTTTGCAGAAGTTGGCGAGTGGAGTCCGCCTTTACCGTCGCCGATCGCAGGTGAAATAATGCGGATTTTAACCCGTTACTGGAAAGAGTAATTTTTCAGGGCGATCGCCCTTTATTGAGCAAAGTGCGATCGCTCTTAAATTATCAAAAACATCAGGCTTAATTCTCCACCCAATCACTTAAAAACTCCAGATTAAGGATGCTAAATATCGAATCGAATTAACGGGGCGGTGTTTGCGAGACTTGGGGGTATTATAGAGATAATTTTAACGGTCTGTACTTACTGACTCCAGAATTGAGATAATTGGTGGTATAATAATGCGCGATCGCGGGCTTCTCTAACCTGAGAGAGAAGCAAGACCGATGCAGAAATACGTCCTAAGAGTTTTGCGATCGCCCCTAGCGTCAGGTAAGATTCTTGTTAATTATTGCGCTCCGCTCAGGAGAAAAAATTTATGGCAGATATGTCCGGTCAAGACCCCTCGGAAATTAAAATGGCGACGGTTGATGAAGAACAAAAAGGCGCAACGTTTAGCGGTACGGTCATCCTTGCTATCGATGCCGAGGGTGGGGAAGTCGTTTTCTTCAGAGACTTTTTGATTGAAGATTATAAAGGCGAACTTACCGCTTATCTGGCAACAGATGGCAATATAACGAAAAGCATTGATTTAGGCGAACTTAAGCATAAGAGCGACAGCTTTAAGCTGCCAATTCCGCTGGGGACGGATACATCACCCTACAATACAGTCGTGCTGCGCGACGAAAAAAGCAAGAAAAAAATTGTGACGATCGAGCTGTAAAATTTGCAATTTAGCTCGTAGTTCAGCCAAATTCGTTAGCGCAGCCCTCGAAGAGGATCGCCCTTTTTTTCCTGAAGTGCGATCGCCCTTAAATTAAGGTGCTTAACAGTTGACAGTTGACAGTTGACAGTTGACAGTTGACAGTTGACAGATGAGTGCGAAGTTTTTAGGCAGGGGATTTAAGCCCCTGCCTAAAAACAATCCACCTAAAGGTGGGGGCTTAAATCCCCTGTGCTTTGGTCACTTTCGATCAAACGGCAAAGTTTGGCGATCGCTCGTAAAGTGACGCACTCTACTTTTTAAAACGGAATCGGATCGTAATCGGGATTTTCCGGCTCGTTAGGCGAACTCGACTGGCGATCGGACTCAGAATTTGAAGACTGATGCGAGTTCCAATCCGAACTAGACGTGCGGTTAGCGCCACCTGGAGCGCTGTTAGAACTGCGGTTCCGCGAGCCTAAAGGCACTACATTGCTCGGCACATTAGCCGGCGCGCTGTCGCGAATTTGAGCCGGTTCCGGGGCGGTTCTAGTTGGCGGAGCCGAACTCATTGCATCGGCACCGACACTGTAAATCCTTTGAGCTGTCAGTTCAGCGCGCTTTTCTTTAATACCATCTCTTTCGATCGTATTCATGCTCAGCCGTCCCTCAATAATCACGCGATCGCCCTCGTGATATTTCTCGTGAATTTCTTGAGCAAAATTTCCCCATCCTATCACTTTCAAATGTTCGGGCGGATCTTCGGGTTTTGGGCCGGGAAACTGCACCAACATCTCAGCGATTTGAAGTTGATTGTCAGGAGTATAACGGAGTTGCGGTTGTTGAATTATTTCCGCCATCAAAATGCAGCTATTCATCTGTTATCTGTGCGTAATTGGGAATTGGGCATTGGGCATTGGGCATCGGGAATTGGCCAAACAGGGAATTGGGAATTGGCCAAACAGGGAATTCGGGATTGGGAATTGGGCATGAACTTTCAAGTAAAAAGGTAAAACTTAAAATAACGCATTTTATTTTTTTACTTTTGCATTACCAATTCCCTGTTTGGCCAATTCCCTGTTTGGCCAATTCCCTGTTTGCCCAATTCCCGATTACCCATTACCAAATTTATCTTGGAGAACCGCCGCCTCGGCTTGACTGACAAAATCGTGAACCAGGGCCCGGTACTCCTTCAACGTTTCAGATACCCAATCTCGATCCTCACTGTTGGCGAAGATATGAACGGTCGGTTCACTAGCATCGGGTAAAACTAATACCCAATTGTCGTCGCTGTAGTTAAAAATCTTCACTCCATCTAATAATTCTAAACGATCGGGCGAATGAGTTTCTACTAAATGTCGCATCAGCGAACCCTTGATAGTCCAAGGACAGCGGACGCTGTAACTGCGGTGGGTGATGTGGGGAAGTTCCGCCTTGATCTGTCCGAGCGATCGCTCCTGAATCGTCATCATTTCTATCACTTTAGCAATGCAGAACATTCCGTCAAATCCGGGATGCAACTGCGGGAAAATAAAACCCATAAGGCCGCTGCCGCCCAAAACCACATTCGGGTTCCTGTTAGCGGCTTCCATCAAAGCAGTTGGGTTCGCCTTCGTGCGGATTACCTTGCTTTGATAGCGTCGGGCGATCGCCTCCACCGCAGAAGACGCATTCACCGGCACTACTACTGTACCTCTGGGATGAGAAGTCAGCATCAAATTTACCATCAGCGCCGTCAGCATTTCCCCACGAATCGCGATTCCCGACTCATCTACTAAAATGAGCTGTTCGCCGTTAGCCGATACCTGCACTCCAAAATTAGCGCTGAGTGCTTTCACCACCCGGCCGAGTTGGTCGAGCAAATATTCCCGTTCCCCGTTGCTTAGAGAAGTCTGCTTGAGACTGGCATTGAGGACCACCGCATCGCAGCCGAACTTGGCAAGCATTTGGGGCAAAATTGCTCCAGAAACCGCGTAAACGTAATCGATTACCACCTTAGAATTGCTGTAACGAATTGCTTCAACATTCATCTGCCGCTCAAAAATGCGGTTGTAAACGTCGAGAGCTTGGCCTTGGCTAAAGTACGACATCTCGCCAATTTCAGGAATTAGAGCCCGCCGCAAATCTTCCTTAAAATAAGCGCCCTCGATTTTTTTCTCCACAGCTTTAGTAATATTGATGCCTTTGATATCGAAGAATTCAATTAAAATGTGGTCGGAGCGATCGGGCGAAATCCGAACGTGAATGCCGCCAGCAATTGAGATCGTAGACGAAACCGTGCGCGCGATCGGAATTGCCGTCGATTCCAAATTGACCACATTAATTCCCACCGACATCAAACCCGCAATCAAAGACCTCGAAACCATCCGCGAAATGCTGCGCTGATCGCGAGAAACCGATACCGAAGTCCCAGATTTCAAAGTCGATCCATAAGCCGCACCCAATTTTACTGCAAATTCCGGGGTAATATCGACATTTGCCAGTCCTTGAACGCCGCGCTGACCGAATAAATTCCGCCTAGCTTGCTCTCCCCAAATTAAATTTTGATTTAACAGAGCGCCGGATTCAATATTTTTGCTCGGCCATACGCGCACGCTCGGCCCCACTTGTGCTTCTTCTCCCACGATCGACATCGAACCGACAACAGCACCTTCGAGGACGTGAGCGCGCCTATCTACGCGGGTGCTGCGGCAAATTACGCAGGCCCTGAGATGAGCATCTTCGCCGATAATTGCTCCATTCCAAACGATCGGACGTTTGAGGTTAGCGTCGGCCCCGACTGTCACGTTATCTCCGATTACTGTACCCGCATCGATTTCAACTCGGGCTCCAATCCGGCAATTACTACCGATCATCGCCGGTACTTCGACGATCGCGCTATCGTCAATAAAAGTATTCTGACCTACCCAAAGTCCCGATCGAACTTGATTGTAGTAGGTCAAATCCAATTTGACCTTTCCATGCAGTGCATCATACTGAGCTTCCCGGTAAACATCAAGCTGGCCGACATCGCACCAGTAACCCTCAGCGATGTAACCGTACATCGGCTCGTTTTTTTCCAGCAGCAAGGGAAACAAGTCTTTCGAGAAGTCGCACTCCTGATTTACCGGCAGGTAATCCAAGACTTCCGGTTCTAAAATGTAGGTACCGGTATTGACGGTATCGGAGAAAATTTCGCTGCTAGAAGGCTTTTCCAGAAAACGGCTGATGCGGTAATTTTCCTCGGTAATCACCACCCCGAATTCCATCGGGTTGGGAACGCGAGTTAAAATTAACGTGGCTTTGGATTGCTGGCTGCGGTGAAATTTGATCGCTGCCGTTAAGTCGAAGTCTGTGATGCTGTCGCCGCTGATGACCAGAAAAGTTCGATCGAGCAGTTCAGCAATATTTTTGACGCAACCAGCCGTACCCAGCGGTTGGTCTTCCTCCACAGCGTAAGTCATTTGAACGCCAAACTCTGCCCCGTCAGTAAAATATTCGCGCATGACATCGGGAAGGTAGTGCAGCGTCGCAATAATTTCCGTAATCTGATGCCTTTTTAGCAAATTAATAATGTGTTCTGCGATCGGGCGATTCAGAATCGGCACCATCGGTTTGGGCAAATCGCACGTCAGGGGTCTGAGCCTCGTTCCCGACCCCCCAGCCATCAGCACTGCACGCATAAAATCCTCCTTGCTTAGAAAGCTCTCTACCGCTATTGTCCGCTAGAAAAAGTTTGCCTGCTGTAATTCGTCGGCCGCCAGCAATCAGTTCTTACTTAAATATCTTCGAGTAGTGACACGTCTGGGAAATCCCGTTCGGCCAGGCCGTCCCCCAACAGCAACCGATTTCAACCGAATTAGAACTTGCGGCATCGCACCAATCCCCCGGTCGAGCTCGGATTTGTAAGGGATGTTAGGTAATACCAGTTAAAAAAAAGAATGCAACTGTAGGCCCGTGCTCGAAACCCTTCTGTCATCAGTCATTCCCAATTCTTTAATTCTTCAATTCTTCAATTCTTCAATCGTATAAGTCCTCATAATCCTCGACTTTTGACAAAAGTCCCTTCTTGCTTGCTCCGTGAAAGCTATTTCGGGGGTGTTATTTTTAAGTTTGTGGCCAGCGGGGATTTTGAAGTCTCTTTCTGAAGGTGGAATTACTACGGCTATCGGTGCGCCTTGGCGTCTGATAAATGATAGATTAAGGGTAGCGCTTTGACTAGCTGACCCAAAATCCTATCCATTGCTTAGGGGTTTTTTAAATGAGTACGTTAATTAGCTTGGCATTGCTGATCGCTTACGGTGGCGGTATTTGGAAATTTTGGAATGGTTTCGATCGCACTAACTTCGACAGAAGTTTTGCAAATCGCCTGAAGCTGTCCCTGCTTTGGCCCGCGTTAATTTTTAATAAGCCTTACCGCCAAAACTTTACAAAAGCTCTCAAAGCTTCTAAAAGGTAATTCAAGAATGTCTAAAAAGTCGGATCGCCCAGTCGCGGGCCAGGAGCAGACTTGGTTTGCTAAAGGAAAATCAGATAGCTGGCAAGTTTTACTGTCCCAAGTCGCCGCTCGGTTCGATCGCGAATACCGAGGAGAAGCTTTCGCCTTACCCGAAGAAGTCGAAGCAATGCCGATTTTCCTGGAATCAGTCGCAGGAACTCTCCAAGCAAAAACAGTTTCTCCCTTCTGGAAAATTGCCAAACCTCAAAAAAATCAGCGCTGTTTAGACATTGGCTGCGGAGTCAGCTTTCTGATCTACCCTTGGCGGGATTGGGAAGCATATTTTTACGGTCAAGAAATCAGCAGCGCAGCGCGAGACGCCTTAAACGCTCGCGGCCCTCAGCTCAATTCTAAGCTGTTCAAAGGCGTAGAATGGGCCCCCGCTCACCAGTTAAATTACGAAGAGGCTCAGTTCGATTTATGCCTCGCTACAGGCTTTAGCTGTTACTATCCCATAGACTATTGGAGTATTGTCATGGGAGAAGTAAAGCGGGTACTAAAACCGGGCGGTCATTTTGTTTTTGATGTCCTCAACCCCAATGCTCCTTTAGCAGAAGATTGGGCTATTTTGGAAACTTATCGAGCCGGCGAAGTATTTTTAGAGACAATAGAAGATTGGGAAAAAATGATTAAAGCTGCGGGCGCTAAGGTAGTAAAAAAGCAAAGCGGCGACTTATTTCAAATGTATAAAGTTCAATACAATTGAGAGGTTAAGGGGAATAGGTAATTAGCTTTGTAGTCAAAACTTCAATCGTCCAAAGCCTGGTCGGGCGGACGAAAAACAACTTCATATCTTAGTGGATAAAGTAGGGTACGTCAGCAAGTAGAAATTAGTTTGAGAAGCAACAAATATTCAAGCTGACGCACCCTACTAACTACTAACTCACAATAGTCAAGCAAGCAGATTGGATATTACCCATTCCCATACCGGATTGCCAATTATCGATGCCCAATTACCGATGCCCAATTAATTTTCGGTAGCGGCAGGAGAAGGCGCAGCTTCCGGCGATGGCGACACTTCGGTTGCCGGAGATGGCGACACTTCCGGGGCAGGAGATGGCGACACTTCCGGGGCAGGAGATGGCGAAACTTCGGGCTGCGGGGACACTTCGGCGGCCGGAGATGGCGCTGCTTCGGGCTGCGGGGACTCTTCGGCGGGTTGCGGTTGAGGAGAAGGCGACTGTTCCGCGGCTGGTTTTGGTTCAGGCGAGGGCGACGGTTGAGCCGCAGGCTTGGGTGCGGGCGGCGACGGTTTGGCCCCTGGCTGCGGTTTGGTGGAGGGGGCCGGCGGCTTCTCAAACTGCGGTTTCACTTCAGTAGGGGCTGGGGAGGGCGACTGGCCTGTTGGTGGGGGCGCTGTGGTGGCGGGCGCTGGTGGCTGCTGGCCTGGTGGGTTGGGCCTGGTTGGGGTGAGAGGAATGCCACTACAAACTTTTTCGTCGTACTTAAACTCGACAGCCAGTTGGTAAAGCTTGTGCGTGCTGGCGGCAGAAAATGTTAGAGAAGGGCTAATAATCGCAATTTTAGCCGCATTATCGAGAATACCGTAACCCGTGGGGACGATCGGCTGTGGCTCGGCCTTGAGCAAGCCTTGAGGGCTGACAACTGCTCCAAAAACTGCTGTTCCTTGAAGTTTTTGCGAGCAAGCTGTGACGGGATAAGGGACATTCACAGGAGTTGGCACCGTCATTTCCAAGTCAGGATAAGCCTTTTTGAATTTGTCAAACAAAGCAACATAGGTCTGTGCAGCCGCAAGCTGTGTCTCTCTGTCGCTGGGTAAGTTTGAACCCGGTTGGCCAGACTGTCCTAGCTGTCGCTGTCCCTCTTCAAATTGTTGTCTCCTGATTCTTTCTTCGGGAGTTTCTGCGATGAGATTCCTTTTATTCGGATCTTTTTGAGTCAATTTTGGTACTCCATCGGGTCCCACATTCCTGCCAATTGGGAATTCCGGGGTAAAGACTGGAGCTCCGTCTGGAAATAGTGGGAGTCCGCCTCTACTGGCTATGATCTTTTTGAGTGTCTCTGCTTCGTCTTCCGAGGCGTCGCCGGGAAGCTGGGGCACTTCATTCAGCGATGGTGGCGGCGGGATATTGCGATCAAAATTACCCGGTAAGGGCGGGAAAAGAAAACCGCTGGGAGGTACGGGTGGGATGAAAGTGGGTGTTTGCTGGGAGGGGGCTCTGATTGTTGGGGATGGAGTTTTGGGAGGTGGCGGGGCTGTTGGGGCTGTGAAGGGCGGGAGAGGGGAATAAGGCAGAGGGGAAAAGAATCCAGGAGGGGGCATTCCCGGCGGCATGGCGGGCAAGTTGATGGTATCAGGTGCGGGGGGCAAGGGCGGGGCTAACTTTGGCGCTGGCAGAAGGGGAACTGGTGCGATCAAAAACGGCTTATTGGACGGGCGCGGTGGTATGGTTTGTGGCAGGCGGCCGGCCTCTGCGGGAGTTAGTTCTACCAAGCCGACAGAACCGGGGATATTTTTTGAGGAATTTCCACCATAAAGTATGTTTGAGAGCGTCGGGGCGGTTGCTCCGAGCACTCCGTGGAGGCTGACAGAAGCTAGGGCTGCCCACCAAAAAGGCTGGCGCAGCGGTTCGGAAAGGGTGTTGGCTAGGGAGGAAGAGTCAGTCATGACTATGGGGAATGGGGAATTGGTAATTGGTAATTGAGAATTGATAATTGGGAATTGGAAGTTAATAGTTATTAATTGATATTTTTTTTGAGTGATTTTAAAAGTTGCTGTTGGATAATTCAAAGGTATAATTTTAGCACGGTCGGTATCGAAATTGCCCGATCGACTTTTATTAAGATTTCGCGACCCTCACATCAAGCACTCAAGCTTAGAAACCCGGTTTTTTGCCTGCTTCCACGCTGGTATAGCAACCGCAAATAGGGTGAGGACGTTGTTAATTGCTCAAACCATTGTTTTTCTTGCCGAATGCCTTTGGCCGAATCCTATACGCGCTTTCTCAGGTATTGTTGAGAATGGTCAGGGGGCGTCAGGCGGGCCGGACTGGGGGGATCTAAAAAACAGACTGCACCGCTGCTATACCGTCTTTTTCCGGGATCTGGAGCGCCACTAATTCATTAAACACGATCGAGCAAACGGATCGATCGGCGTTTCCAATTCGGTTACGGCATCAAAAAACTCAAAACTCATCGAGTGGCTGCGCGTTGTACGCGCCGGCTGGGGCGGCAATCTCCAAACTCCCTTGATTCACCAGCGATAGCGGTAATTTTTAAAAGGAGCTCCCTCGATGGTGAGCAAGTCGATGGGATAAATTGGAGCACCACTTGCCATATATTGAAACATTTCCCGAACTTCCTCTCCCCGCAACGACAACTGGTCTAATTCCTTGAGAGAATACCAGCCCGCGCACAAAGTATGCTCATCCGGCTTACTCTTGGGCGGCGTCTTATCTTGTGGACGAGCCACAAAAATGACTCGGAGGCGCACATTGCCCCTAGGCATCACTGTGTGTTCTACCCGGAGAATTCCCTCAACGATGACGGAAATGCCCGCTTCCTCAAGGGTATTACGCATAGCAGCTTCGAGCAAAGTCTCCCCTTTTTCCACTCGCCCTGCTGGGAGATACCACTGCTGCTCGTACTTGCGCTCTTGTACCAGTAGAAAACGGTCTTCTAAGTGAACGACAACTAGGGTAAAATACCATGTTTGAATCGGCTCGCGAGCCATAGAAGTAGATATTCCCTAAGCAAAAGGTTTAACGAGCGGCAGATGTTAGCAATTCAAAGGATGCTTCGGCAAGCGTCTTTGAACTTGAAAAACAGATCGTAGCACTCCGGCCGCAAAATCTAAAATCTAAAATCTAAAATCTAAAATCTAAAATTGACAATGCCATTACCAACCGTGATTTTACCAGGATATTTTGCTGCTGCTTCCGACTATCGCGAATTAGAAAAGTCTCTGGTCGATCGAGGTTTCCCAACAGTAACAGTGCCTCTGGGCAAGGGAGATTGGTTGCCGACTTTTGGCGGGCGGTCGATGGTGCCAATTTTGCGACAGCTCGATCGCACGGTCAAACAAATGTTACAGCAATACGGCGTTCCCCAGATCAATCTCGTCGGTCATTCCGCCGGCGGCTGGATTTCTCGCATCTATTTGGGCGAAAAGCCTTACACGATTCACGGCGACGTGCTTGAGGACGCGGGTTTGTGGGAAGCTCACCCTTATGTGAATACTTTGATCACTTTAGGCACGCCGCACGTCTCTCAAGAGCGCTGGACGCGCAAAAATCTAGATTTTGTCAAAATTCACTATCCGGGCGCTTTTCACCCGCAGGTGCGCTACGTGTGCGCTGCTGGGAAGGCGGTTTTTGGCAAGCGGGGTTTTGGAACTTGGCTGGCTTATAAAAGTTACGAGTTGACTGTGGGGAAGGGCGAAAGTTGGGGAGATGGAATTACGCCGGTGGAAGCTGCTGTTTTGGACGGGGCCGAAAATCTGGTGTTGGAGGGGGTTTGGCATTCGCCTCGTTCTCCGGGGAAGTGGTACGGTTCGCCGGAGGTTTTGCCTGCTTGGATTGAGTATTTGCGTTAAATTCAATCCCAAGTCTGTTGCGATCTCTATCGTATCTTTGCAAGATTTGTGAAGGAGATTTTTTTTATGAACCGCAGAGGAAACAGAGAAAAAGCAGAGATAAGAGAGGGTATTCACATCTGCTGAAAGGAAGGCTATGTTTATGTTAAAACTTAATTTTTTGATGGCGAACTGTAACTATTATGATGACACGTTCACGATTACTCAATCCTCTTTTAACTGTACTTCCTTTGCAAAATGGCGATCGGCGCCTCAGTCGCGCTGAATTCGATCGCCCTTACAGTGCAATGCCGCAGTAAAAAAAGCTGAATTGATTGAAGGAATAGTTGATGTGGCATCATCGGTAAGATTCAGAAGTCACGGCGAACCACAGGATCGCATTATAGGTTGGCTGGGGTTTACGAGGCTGCTACGTCTGGGGGAGAATTGGGTGACTCGCCTTTTCAACAGTCCGAATGCAACAAAAGGCGATCGCACTTTAAAATTGTGGAAATGGATAAGATTGTAAGTGGAAAAAGAGGTTGCGGTGGCACGAGCGTTAACCCAACATATAAGATGCACGATCGCCCTTTTTTCGCTGGGGCGATCGCCCTAGGGGATGGCTACGCTTCACGCTCTTGTGTGCAATCATTGCCCTTTTAGATGGTGGAAATGGATCGGATTGTCAGTAGAAAAAGAGGTTGGGTGACACAAGAGTTAAGCGAATATGCTGGGGCGATGCTTTCTGGGGGTAACGGCAACGCACTAAGCCAATACCAAGATACTTTCTACTTCGCTATTCCAAAATTGAATTATAATGTCAAAATTATCTCTTAATATCTGAACAATCTTGGACATTGGACTGTTACCAATGCGAAGGTAGATAAATTTTGGTGGATGACCGTAGAGCAAGCTCCGTTGATGAAAATCAGAATCCTTGGAAACAATCACGAAATTATTCGTCTTTGCATATTCCCAAATAATTGAATCATCAGTATTCGTAAGTGCCAAAGTTTAGACATGAGCGGAGTCGGGATACAAATCGATAATCCTGCGAACAATTATGTCGGACAGGTTTTCGTCCAGTAGTAGTCTCACAAAGATGCCACAAATAGTTTTTTCTCACGGTCAGCAGCAAAGGCAAGACAAGCTTTGATATCTTGGGAAGTGAGTTCCGAAAAATCTTCTAAAACTTCTTCCTCTGTCATACCACCAGCTAGATACTCTAGGATATCGTACACAGTAATTCGCATTCCCCGAATACACGGCTTGCCACTGCGTTTTCCAGGTTCAATCGTGATGATTTGATTGTATTCCATAGGTTTTTGAGAATAATTGCTTAAATCTATCATAGATCCTATTTTTCCCAATCAACACTATTATCGTCAAGATCGTTTTATAGGCGATCGAGGCAGAAAAAGGATCTCGCCCTTTGTTTTGCTAGGGCGACTCACGAAGAGGGATAGCTACGCTTCACGCCCTTGTGTGCGATCAGCGCCCTTTGAAATGGTGGAAATGGATCAGATTGTCAGTGGAAAAAGAGGTTGGGTGACACGAGGGTTAAGCGAATATGTAGGAAAGGGCGATGCCAACGGCCGGCTTCGCCTACGCCCATCAGAGCGAGCGATAGGATAAAGTATTGACAAACTAGCTAACCTGTATAATATTGAAGCGTTATATTAAATCTAAAGCTGATTCAGGGATGATTTATCTGATTCAAGAGCGTGGAACTAAAGAGCAAATTGAAGAAATGCTAGAAATCCTTGGCAGTTATATTAAACTGGCAGTGGATATCGAACGGCGAATTCTGACAGGTGGTGGAGAACTTCACGCTGATTGCGAAGCTTTGTTGCTGGAAAACGGGAGCAAGCAGGTAGATATCTGGGGAGCAGACTGGTATCCGCTGACGCAAGAAGTAGGTTATGAATCTCTAATCAATATCCGTCCACGTCAGAACAATCGCTCAATGGAAATTCAAGACCCGGTTATTCGCGAACAGGTTGCTCAAATCGTTCAACAGTTATTAGGAGGATTATGAGAGATTGGAATGCTTTAAAGGAACGCTATTTACGAGACGAACTACCCATTCGTTTGGGGAATTTAGCATCGAATTTGGCACGAATTAAATCTCGCTGTCAAAATTCAGCTAATGGCGAACTGGTTGAAGGTTTGCTGCAAGAAAGTAAGATTTTTATTGAGTGGACGGCTCTCGATGCAGAGGTAGAAATAGCCGCTGAGTTAGTTGAGTTACAAGTTCAGTTAGCTTGCTGGCAGTATCGTTGGACAAGGATTTGGGAGGATGCAGAACAACGAAATAGATTGGCGGAAGAAACAAAGATTTGGTCAGAGAAAGTGCTGAATATGTCGGGTTTATTGGCAGTCAATTAGGTAAAGTGCGATCGCCCTTTGTTTGCTGGGGCGATCGCCCTACAGGATAGCTACGCTTCACGCCCTGGGTGCAATCATCGCCCTTTGAGAGGGTGGAAATGAATCGGATTGTCGGTGGAAACAGGGGTTGGGGT
>Ga0335394_10004396_pt1 | contig 16037 bp, 16 predicted proteins | sample MAT03_FD_205741 | JGI IMG/M metagenome (GOLD analysis project Ga0335394, IMG submission 205741) | Freshwater microbial communities from Lake Fryxell liftoff mats and glacier meltwater in Antarctica - MAT-03 (spades assembly) (version 2) ... | reverse complement strand
CGCCACCACTTTACCAGACTTATTAGTACCGGGATTTGCCAGCACAGTACACGGCGAACTTTCCGAATTATCTCCCCTAGAAACAGTTTCAACTCAAGGAGTTTGCTGTGCCGGAATTAGTGCCTTAAATTATGCCACATCTCAACTCGAACTCGGCAAAAAACAAACAGCAATCGCCGTAGCCTCCGAATTTCCCTCGCGCCTGTTCAAAAACACCAAATTTGAAGCAGAAACATCAGTCCAAGCCGGAAAACCCCTACCTTTCGATACAGAATTTCTGCGCTGGATGCTCTCCGACGGCGCGGGAGCATTTTTGCTCCAAAACCATCCGAATGCCGCAGGAATTAGCTTAAAAATAGAATGGATCGAGCTAATTTCCCACGCCAACGCTTATCCAGTTTGTATGTATTCAGGATTGGCAAACGAAACAGCAACCAAAAGCTGGTTAGATTATTCCTCCTACCTTGATGCAGCCACAGCCGGAGCTTTTGACTTGCGGCAAAATATTCGATTGCTAGACAATGTAATGAAATTAGGCGTAGAAGGTTGGCTGCACTTGATTAAAACAGGGAGAGTTTTTCCGCAGGAAATCGACTGGCTGCTGTGCCACTATTCGTCTCACTTTTTCCGGGGACAAATTGTCGAACTTCTGGAACAAGCAGGCTGCATGATTCCTGAAGAAAAATGGTTTACCAACTTGTACTCGCGGGGAAATACAGGCTGCGCTGCGATTTATTTGATGTTAGAGGAATTGTTCAATTCAGGCAAGTTGCAGCCTGGACAAAAAATCTTTTGTTTTGTTCCAGAAAGCGGCCGCTTTACAACTGCATACATGATGTTAACTGCTGTGGAAACTACCAATAAACCTATGATTTCTCAAATCTCTAAATCCGTGGATGTTCCCGCACCTTCGCCTCTCGAAAACGTTAAGCCGGAAATCCACAACTCTCCGCAAGCTTATTTGTTGCGGGAGTTAGCCTGGATTTGGCTGAAGTTCGATCGCGAAATTCGTTCCGTTCCCATTGTCCGCAAATTGTACCGGGGAGAGTTTACAATAGAAGACTATCAAGCTTTGCTGTGCAATCTCCGCCCGCAAGTTGTCGAGGGAGCTCGCTGGATTGCGCGCGCTGCTTCTAACATGACTGACTTTCGTCTGCGATCGACTTTTATCGGCCACGCCCAAGACGAACACCGCGACTATCAAATGCTAGAACGGAATTATGTTTCTGTCGGCGGCGAGTTGTCAAAAATCGTAGAATATGATAAGAATATTGGTAGCGAAGCACTGTCAGCTTTTATCTTCCAGCAAGCATCGCGAGAAAATCCGGTTGATTTAATTGGTAGTATGTTTATTATCGAGGGATTGGGAAATCGGTTGGCGGGAAAGTGGGCAAAAGAAATTAAAGAAACTCTCGGTTTGCAAGACGAACAAGTATCATTTTTAGCTTATCATGGAGCGAATGATGAGTCCCATTTAGCGAAATTAGAAAATTTGATTAATGCCGAATGGATGACGGATGATATCGCCCGCCGCATTGTCAAAACTGCCCGCGTCACTGCTCGTTTATATTTGCTGCAATTGGAGGAAATTCGCTAATGCAAAGCCTGCAAAAACAAGATACCGAAAATCTACCCGATGAGCGGACAATCCCTTATGCTACGAAACCTTACAACCGCCGAGATCCGAATGTTTGGGATGTCCTGTTTTGCGATCGATCTATTCCCGTCGATTTAGTAGCAAAAGCATACATGATCCGTGATTTACAAAACTGGACTCGCAGTTATTTGCTCATCCCAATCAAAATTATTGCTAACTTGTTGCTGGCGGTAATTATGACAGCCAAGCGCCTGTTGCCCTTTCAATTTCGCGCTTACACTTTAATGCACAAATCGGCTGCATTTTTCCTAAATAACTTTGTCTCGCCCGAAGCTTGTTATTTAATTGTGCGGCACATCAACGCGGGCTCGAACATTATCAACTTCTTGATTGATAACGGCCCCGACACGCAGATAGAAAAGTCAAAGCTTTATCCGCGCACAGTTAGCGATTTAGCTGACAATGCGTTTCTCGAACACGACTTAATTCTGTATAACTTTGTCTGGGATTACAACCAAGCAATGCTGACAAATTCCAACTGGTTGCATGCTGTCAAAAAACGGGGGATTAATTATGATAGCATTCAACCTATAGAAGTTGCAATAAATTTTGAGAAGCGCAGGTGGTTGAGGATTTTGGATCTGGAATCTGCGATCGAGCTTTTTAAAGTATTCTATTCTCTGTGTCTGACTAGCGACGAATTTGCGCGAGCAGTGATGTCGCTTCAGTTAGATGAAAACTTCGGACTATACATCAGCGAAATTACGGGAAATTGCGACTGGAATCATGTAATTGTCAACCGCCATCCGCTAGCGCCAAACAGTCCGTTCAATGCAGCGCGCGACTTGTTTTTGCACGGGATAATTTCGGAATATCTCTATCGGTATTTGGAACTGCGAAAAGAGATGAGCAATGTTTAAAATTAGCGTGCGTCAGTAGAGTAGACAAGATTGCAAAACTCCTTTTAGTCAAATTTTCGGGACGGGCTAGAAGCCCATCCCACAATTTTTTTTCTTGTGGGATGGGCTTCTAGCCCGTCCGAATTATTTTTGCAATCTTGTCTAGTATTATTTGCTTAATAATGCAGAAGCTCAGAGCTGACGCACCCTACAAGTTACAGAACATTGTTGATTTTTCCGGTAAAATTAATAGTAAAGCTCAAGCTGCTAGCTGTGGTTGTTCCGCTGCTTTCGACAAATTCTGATTTACCACAATCCACTTACCTGTAATCGGATCGCGGTAAGTAATAAACGGATTAGGTTTTAAAGGTTCACTGCAAGATTTAACTGCCATTTCTAAACACTCCCTAGAAATTGTCTTGAATAACTTCTACTACAACCCCATAATTTAATAATCGGCTATTTTGCCTAAAATCTGCGTGATTTATTCCTCTAAAATAAGTGATATTTTAGGTTATTTTTAGTGACATATAGCACTGCTTAATGTGATTGAAAGCTGCATTGGATGTGAGCCGTATCACCAACAGCACTCGGAAAAACAACTCTGCCTCGTGCCCTTTACCCTCTACCTTCAAAAGTGCCACTATTTTCAGTATAAATCTGATATTATTAACTAAGGTAAAGACGTTTATCAGAGATCGCCCTCACAAACTTATGGTGCTATTTGGATTTGGCAAAAAGTCGAGCATACCCTCTTCCCAAGAGGCATTACCCGGACGGGCAGAGTCGATGCCTGTATCGGCAACTCACTTTGTTAACGGAAATCCCCTCAAAGCTCCCTTTGCAAATGGGATGGAGATTGCCATGTTTGGTTTGGGCTGTTTTTGGGGTGCCGAACGTAAATTTTGGCAGCAAGATGGAGTTTTTTCGACTGCTGTTGGCTACGCGGCGGGGAGCACTCCAAACCCTAATTACAACGAAGTTTGCAGTGGGATGACGGGACACAATGAAGTAGTTCTGGTTGTGTTCGATCCGAAAGTAATTAGTTACGAAACGCTGCTAAAGGTTTTTTGGGAAAGCCATAATCCGACTCAAGGAATGAAGCAGGGTAATGATTCGGGTACTCAATATCGATCGGGTATTTACACATATTCAGCCAGCCAAATGCAGCTAGCTGAAGCTTCGCGTGATGCCTATCAGCAAGCTCTGACACCGGCCGGTTACGGTAAGATTACTACTGAAATTATTGATGCCCCTGAGTTTTATTACGCAGAAACCTATCATCAGCAGTATCTTGCTAAAAATCCGAACGGTTATTGCGGTTTGGGCGGTACTAAGGTTTGTTTGCCGGACACTAAGACGGCGGTTTAAACCGGGTCTATACAAACGATGTCCGCCGGACGCCGACTGAAGATCGGACGTACGGTTGAAACCGGGTCTATACAAACGATGTCCGCCGGACGCCGACTGAATAAAATAACGTAATTTTAACCGCCCGTTCTTCAACCCGCGGAGGCGGGTTTTGTTTGTGTAGACGCGGTTTCAACCGCCCGGTCTTCTGTTATTAGTTGAAAAAAAGTAAAAAATGCTGACGGCTGTTGTAATTATCAATTTAATGATATCTGTGGTGTGTTTTTATATCGCTGCTAGAGTGTGGAAAATCAGACGGACGATCGCACGTTTTGAATTTCGGATCGCAGCAATCGAGCGCTGTAGCAGAAATGTCCTCGGCAAATCGCCGGATTTCCTTGCAAAAAGGCAGCAAAGTGCTCACCAATTACGGCGGAATTATCAACAACTGGAATTGCAACTGCAACAGGTTCAGCAACTTTTGGGATTGCTGGGTTTGGGGCGGACGCTTTGGCTCAGGCGCGATCGACCTTTGAGATAAGTAAGCTATCCTAAAATTGCCGCATCTAGTTTAAATGCAGGATTCTAGCTTTGCAAACGGCTGCGATCGGGCAAACGTACCTAAAATTGGTCTATGGAGAGAAGTTATATAAATGTCAACTAAACGTTCAGGATTGTTCATTGGCGGTCTGTTGGTGGGTTCTGCGATCGGGGCCGTGACTGGGTTGCTGATGGCACCGCGAACGGGCAAGGAGACGCGGCAGATATTGAAAAAATCGGCCGATGCTTTACCGGAGTTGGCGGAAGATTTATCGACTAGCGTCCAATTGCAAGCCGATCGACTTTCGGAAACTGCAATCCGCAATTGGGACGAAACTTTGGTTAGATTGAAGGAGGCGATCGCAGCAGGTTTAGAAGCGACTCAGCGGGAACGCCAAACCCTGTCGGAAACTGAAGTCGAAGTCAGTCCTCCGTTGCGCCCTCCTGTCCGCTAACTCACCCACTCTTAGCCATTATTCATTGCTGTTTGGGACGGGATCTTCGGCCCATCCCACAAGAATATTCAGCCTTCGGGACGGGCTCTTCGGCCCATCCCACAAGAATTTCATCACGCATTAACTGTAAAATTAGATCCACAGCAGCCTATGAATTCCCAAACCCCAAATCCGAGATTCAAGTGAGCGATCCCATATTCTGGCTAGGACTTTCGATTTTGCTAGTAGCAGTTAGCCTGACTGCTGTTTTAGTGACTCTGATACCTGCGGTGCAAGCGCTAGCAAGGGCAGCCCGCAGCGTGGAAAAGCTCGCGGACACGCTTTCGCGCGAGTTTCCGCCCACTTTGGAGGCGATTCGGTTGACGGGGCTAGAAATTAGCGAGTTGACGGATGATGTTAGCGATGGGGTGCAAAGTGCGGGAGAGGTTGTCAAACAGGTCGATCGAAGTATTGGTAGCGCGAAGAAGCAGGCGCAAAACGTACAGGTAACAACTCGCAGCCTGGTGACTGGGGTGATGGCTGCTTGGAAAACTTTAACTCGGAAGCCGCCGCATTCTGGGACGAATCGCCGATCAGATAGATTGTCCGCGAGTCAAAGAAGTGCGATTTCGCTGAGGGATTCGGGTTTTGAGGACAGGTATTCTGGGGGTCACGCTGCGAGTGCGAGTAATGGGGAATCGCCACGGTTGAGGAATGGCGAGGGTTCTGGTTTGCCGACTGATGCTGAGGATTTTGAGCAAGTGCGATCGAAGGATTCTTGATTGTCGATCGGTTTTTACCTTGCTTCTTTTAACTTTTGAATTTCCTGAATACTCAATCCGGTTGTTTGACTAATTGTTGCCTCATCTAATACATCCAGAAGTCCTGTGGCAATGTCGATCGCTTTTTGTTTCACAGCCTGCTTCACCGCCTTAATAGTAGCATTCCGCTGGTCTTGTATGTAAATTTCCTGATGTTCTAAATCTTCCAATTCTTCGCGGGTTAAATCGGCGCGATTTGCAACTTCAAAAGCTTTCTGAATAGCTGGCACTTCTCCCATTTGTTCCGGTACAAGTTCTAAATTTTTGGCATTTTTCAGGAAATAGATCCACTGATCGGTTAGTGTTTCTAATTCTTCTAGCTTTTTGCCAAATTTCGGTAATTCCACAAACACTAACTCGATATCGTAAATTAGATAGTCAACCAAAAAGTCTTTTTCTTTGAGGATAAAATTGGAAATTACTTTGTCGAGATTGGGGAACATTTCAAAGTCAGTAATAGTCAAGGCAATTACCGGATTTAGTAGCGTATAATCGGCTCCCGTGTCGAGTTGAATCGAATAAGCTTTAGCAGCATTGTACAATATCCGCTTTTCAAAGCCTTCTACATTCAATACCTGCATTTCGATAATAACTGTTTGCTCGTTATTCAACTTGGCTCGGATATCTAAGTAAGTATCTTTAACTCCTCTAATTTTGGGGGGTTGATAGGGATTGAGGATTTCTAAAGATTCGATCGCAGAATGGCCTTGATAAAGGATGGCGTTGAGAAAACTGATGAGGATGTCTTTGTTTTGTTCGTCGCCGAAGATTTTTTTAAAGGCAAAATCTGTTTTGGGATTGATAAATCTCATTTTTAAAACCTCCAATGTGAAGCAATTGCTCTCGATTATAATGATACCATTTATTTCGGACATTTGAGTCAATGAAGACGATCTGATAAACTAAGAAATTAGGACACGGCAGTGCCGTCTCCCTACAATATTATTTTCGGTAGGGACACGGCATTGCCGTCTCCCTACAATATTATTTTCGGTAGGGACACGGCATTGCCGTCTCCTCTATATCATAAGGAGTGCAACCGAAATTGAGATCAATACATTTTAATTCGTCCCACCATATCCCGAAGCAACAATCATCGACCCAATACCCGAATCGCTGAATATCTCTTGCAACAAAGCGTGTTCGAGGCGACCATCAATAATATGAGCAGCCTTAACACCCTGAGCTAAACTCCGCACACAACAATTAACCTTTGGAATCATTCCCCCAGACACAACCCCAGACTCAATTAACTGTCGAGCCTCTTGAATATCTAACTTCACAATCAGACTATCAGGCTGATGATAATCCTCCAAAATTCCAGCAGTATCAGTCATCAAAATCAACTTTTCCGCACCCAAAGCAGCCGCAATCTCTCCAGCCACCGTGTCAGCATTAATATTGTAAGATTGACCAGTTTCATCTGCCGCCACACTCGACACCACCGGAATATATCCGCTGTTTACCAACGACTCCAAAATCTTGACTTTGACACCACTCACTTCGCCAACAAACCCAATTCCTTCCTGACCATCTGGACGAGCTTGAATCAAATTACCATCCTTACCACACAACCCCACCGCCTTGCCGCCAGCTTGGTTAATTAACGAAACAATTTCCTTATTCACCTTCCCCACCAAAACCATCTCGACAACTTCCATCGTCGCGGCATCAGTCACCCTCAAACCATTCTTAAATTGTGGCTCAATGCCCAATTTTTCCAGCCAAATATTAATTTCCGGGCCGCCACCGTGAACCACAACCGGGCGCATCCCGACGCAGGATAGCAGCACAATGTCTCGGATTACCTTTTCCTTGAGAGTGCTATCTTTCATCGCCGCACCGCCGTATTTGACGACAATCGTGCGGCCGGCAAACTGTTGAATGTAAGGCAGTGCCTCTGAAAGCACCTGAACCCGATTGGTCTCTACATTCCTGGGAAAATCGCTGTGTTTGAGCATGTAAGGATAAATGGCTAAAAACTTAAGTCTAAAGTTTAATGTCTCCAGCTATCATCCACAAACAGAAAAAGAATTAAGAAGTCATTACTCAGCACTCACCACACAGATTAATGTCCATGCACCAGGCTCGATCGCCCATGCCCAAGTTTCAATAGGTTTTTTTAATAATTTTACTTTAATCTTTATATTCTAACTTATACATTTCTTGCTAAAATCAAGAAATGTATCATTATCCTTAATTTACTAACGTTTTATGTTAAATGTCGTAGCCCCAGACTCCCAAAACCTTCAGTACAAGCTACCATCAGAAGCTGACTCGTCCCCCCGGATGACGGTATTTTGCGATTTAGACGGGCCGATCGTCGATGTGTCCGATCGCTACTACGCCACCTATCAACAGGGATTAGCCGACACTCAAGCAGCCTACCGCGCCCGAGGAATCAACCTCAACCTCCAAATCCTCAGCAAACAGCAGTTTTGGCAAATGAAACAAAACCGAGTGCCCGATACTGAAATAGCCAAAAGTTCCGGCTTGTCGGGAGAAGAAATTCATGTTTTTATCGGATGCGTAAGTCGGATTGTCAATCAGCCAGACTTGTTGCACTTAGATCGCATCCAGCCAGGAGTGCAATGGGCGATCGGACTTCTGCATTCTCGCGGTGTGCGACTGATTTTAGTCACCCTACGGCCGAGAAATCAAGCCGTTCAACTGTTGCAAAATTACGGTTTAGCCAGACTGTTTACCAGCATTCGCGGCACTCAGATGCCGAATGCTGCGTATCACAACTATACAGCATTAAAAACGGAATTGTTGGCTGAAGTTGCAGAAGAATTTGAGTCATCTCTGGGTTCAGCTTGGATGATCGGAGATACCGAAGCAGATATCCTCGCGGGACAAGCATTAGGGATACCCACAATTGCCGTTACCTGCGGCATTCGCAGTCGCCATCAACTGCAAAAGCATCAGCCTAATTTCATTCTTAGTGACTTAATTATTGCCGTTCATCACTTACTATGTTTGGGGAAACAAGTAATATTATAATGACTATAGTCTTTCTCACTAACAGTGCGGTACGGTGACGGGCATTGGGCATTGGGCATTGGGCATTGGGCATTGGGCATTGGGCATTGGGCATTGGGCATCGGGCATCGCCCGTATACCTCACTTTTTTGAGAACCTCTATACAGTCAACAGTTAACAGTTAACAGTTAACAGTTAACAGTTAACAGTTCACTAATGACTAATGACTAATGACTAATGACTAATGACTAAGATTTTTCTAATTTCCTGGTCATTTCCCACAAGCGATTGAGGGGAAAATAAATCACCGGAGCCCAAAGACTGCTGAGAATAGCAGAACACAAAGCCACACGCTGGTGATCGCTCCAAATTTCTAGTAAAGCCCGATCGCCCATAGCCAGAAATTGCAGCCCCATCACTGTTTCCGCTACCACCGCCATCCCAAACACAATTAGCGCGATCGGAATCGGATCTCTCTCAACAATATCCGCCGGAATCGACCAGCTTTTGAGCAAAACAACCGTTAAAACTCCTACAATAACTAGACTCACAGCGTGGGTAGGATGAGGAGCAGTCATCGCATCTTGAAGAAACCCCAAAACCACGCCCATGCTAGCGGCTCCCCAAACTGTACGTTTCCGCTTAATGCTCCAAGCTACCACCCAAATTAACAGCCAGTTAGGGCTAATTCCCAGCAATTCCATTCCCGGCATCCGAGTGGGCAATATTAGTACGCACAAGAGTACAGAAACAAATGTAACGGCGAAGTTGAGAAATTGGCGCGATCGCGAAGACATCCGAGGTAAAGACTTCATGGCTACTTTGCCTCTCCTTCCGGTGCAGAAGATTGACCCTGGGAAGCCTTTTGTTCAGCTTCCTTAGAGTGAGGGTAAACCACCGCCCACTCCAGAGAACTCATCGGTGCAGAGAACTCAATAAGAGCTTCGGGAGCCGGAGTTTTATTCATATCCACCGAAATCACTTTTCCCACCGGCAAACCAGCAGGGAACAACTGACTAAAAGTAGAAGTTGAGACTACATCCCCAGGCTTGACATTAGGAACATTATCAAAAAACTCCATCACAGCCTGATTTCCGCCTTTTCCGCGCATAAAACCCATATTGCGACTGCGAGTAATTCCCACACCCAATTGACTCGTCGGATCGCTGGCCAAAAGCACCAAGCTAGTATTAGGAGTAACACTGATAACTCGACCTACCAAACCGCCAGGGCCCATCACAGTAAAATCTGCTTTGATGCCATCATTACTACCGCGCCCCAAAGTTACTTGCTGCCACCAATGGTCGGCACTGCGGCCAATAATAGGAGCGACAATCCCTTTAGGTTTTTTCGCCGAAACATAACCTAAAAGCTCTTTTAACTTTTGATTTTGAGTTTCTGATTCTAATAACTGTGCTTGCAATTCTTGAGTGCGAGCCGAGATTAGCTGTTCTTGCCCAGAGCCGTTAGTTTGAAATGGACGAGTCACCCAATTGTAAACTTCAAACAGTGGAGCACCTTGTGTTTCTCGAACTCCCCAAGCGGCAGTTACAGCTAAACCTAAAAGAGCAATTGGCAGACGCAGATCCCACCACCTGCGGAGTGTATTCTTCAGCATAATTCCAGTTATCTAAAATTGTTATGTCAGGATTTTAGATTTTAGATGGCAGACCTATTTCTAAATCCAAAATCCTAAGTTTGTTAACTACATATTGCGCGACGACTGCCCGCTGAAAACCCGTTCCAACTGTTTGTTTTCCAATACTCTACCAGTTCCCAAAACCACGCAACACAGTGGATCGGCTGCCACATGAGTGACAATTCCGGTTTCGTGACTGATCAGAGTATCTAAACCTTTCATCAGCGCCCCGCCGCCGGCCAGCATAATTCCCCTGTCAATAATATCTGCCGCTAATTCCGGGGGTGTGCGTTCCAAAGTACGCTTGACAGCTTCCACAATTACTGACAGCGGTTCCGACATACTTTCGCGAATTTCTGGGCCTTTGATCGTAACAGTTCGCGGTAGACCGGAGAGCAGGTGCAAGCCCCGCACTTCCATGATCACATCGTCATCCTCTAGAGTTGGATATGCTGAACCCACCTGAATTTTAATTTCTTCAGCAGTGCGTTCGCCGATGACCAAATTGTGAACTTTTTTCATGTATATGACGATCGCCTCATTGAGTTCGTCGCCGGCCACCCGCACAGACTCGCTGATCACCGTACCTTGCAAACTCAAAACCGCAACTTCCGTCGTACCCCCACCGATATCTATAATCATATTGCCAGTCGCCTCAGCAACAGGCAATCCAGCCCCGATCGCCGCTGCGATCGGTTCATCAATTAACCGCACTTCCCTAGCACCGGCCTGAGTAGCGGCTTCAATGACAGCGCGCCTCTCAACTCCAGTGACACCGCTGGGGATGCCAATAATGATCCGCGGCGAAACTAAGGTTCGGCCTTCGTGAACTCTGCGGATAAAAGTCTTGAGCATCAATTCGGCAGTATCGAAGTCTGCGATTACCCCGTCGCGAAGCGGGCGCAGTGCTATGACATTCCCAGGCGTGCGCCCGAGCATTTTTTTAGCATCTTCTCCAACAGCCAGCGGTATTTTTAAGTCTTGGTCGATCGCCACTACAGAAGGTTCTTGGAGAACAATGCCTTTGCCAGATACATAAACGAGAGTGTTAGCAGTACCGAGGTCGATACCCATATCTCTAGATAAGGAAAATCGATTGAGAAGACCCACTGATTTGTACCCCCCCAAAACTAAAATACTAATGTGTGCAATAATGTTGTTACAAAAGTGTAACCGAGGTGGATTCTATTACGTTTTTGATCCTGAGTCTAGTCAGAAATGTACATTGTCGAGCACAGGTTGAGCGGAAACTCGCCAATCGTCCACAATAAATATGTTCTGGTAAGTGGGTGTAAAATCAGGATGAAGCCCTGATTCGCGCTGTTCCAAGTTAAGTTTGGAGTCGATCGCGCTTCACGGAGAGTTTAACTACATCACCAATCGAACACATTCCCGAAAAAATTTATGAGTCTTAATGTTGTGACTTTGGTCGGCCGCGTCGGTGGCGACCCGGACGTGAAGTATTTTGAGTCGGGTAAAGTTGTGTGTAATTTGACGCTGGCAGTCAATCGCAGAACCAAGAACAGCGAGCCAGACTGGTTTAATCTGGAAATCTGGGGGAAAACAGCGCAAGTCGCTGCTGACTACGTTCGCAAAGGCGCTCTAATTGGGGTAACAGGATCTTTAAAGTTCGATCGCTGGCAAGACCGCAATACGGGTTCAAATCGCTCGAAGCCAGTAATTAGAGTAGACCAGTTAGACCTGCTGGGTTCCAAACGCGATAATGAGTCTGGTATGTCGCAACACAACAGCGAATTCTAGTGTTTGGGGAATTTGGGAACTAATATTTGTCAAGTGGGTGGCGGCTGGTGAGTTCAGAAAAGTTAGAAATTGTGCAGACTGAGTATCAAGCTGGCCGAGTAGCTTTTGAGAGCGGGCTGTATGCTCAAGCTGTGCAGAGTTTAGAAACAGCAACCGGTTTGGTTGATCGCACTTCCCGGTTAGGCGGCGACGTGCAGACGTGGCTGGTGACCGCCTACGAAGCCTCTGGCGATACCGAAAGGGCGATCGAGCTTTGTGGGCAACTCACCCGCCATCCGCGCCTAGAAACCCGCCAACAAGCAAAGCGCCTACTATTCATTCTCGAAGCACCCAAGCTTACCATCCCTCCCGAATGGATGGTAAAAATTCCCGATCTCACAGCACTAGAAGAAAACGAATCTTCAAGTTTTCAAGTAGGGCCCAATGTCTCCTTCGTCAAGCCTGCGATTCCGAAACGAAATGCCATAGAGGAACCTGTAGATTTAAGTCAGGTGAATACGCAGGATAATCGATTTATTTGGGTGGCATTAATTGCCATATTTTTGATTTTAGGTGGCTTGTTTATTAGTTATTGAGCAGTTAACCAATGGCTTTTAGCGATTATAAAAGTATCAGCGCTGTCGCCAAGGAATTCCAGATAAATTACCTGCGGGATAACTTCATTATCGAAACAGAAATTGCAGTCAGCGACATTTTTCGGAATGAATTAGAATTGATTTTCAATGAGGGAGTATTTGACAACTCAGAAATCGCTATTTGTGAAAATATCATTTATCCAGTTTTGAAAGAAGTTTGGAAAAAGTATCGCACTAATTTTCTCCTGTGGAGCCACCAAACCTTAATCTACAATGAAAATTTGTCAGGGATTCCAGATTATATATTGGCGAAGCGCTCCACCCTTGGGACTGTAGTTTTTGATAAGCCCTATTTCATCTTAGTTGAAGCCAAGAAAGAGAGCGCCTTTGATGAAGGATGGGGGCAGTGTTTGGCAGAAATGATCGCCGTACAGCGACTGAACAATGAACCAGAACAAACTATCTTTGGGATTGTTTCTAATGGAGCAATGTGGCAGTTTGGTCAGCTCAAATTAGAAATGTTTACTCAAAATAAAATTTTCTATACAATTCAGGACTTAGAACGACTGTTTGCAGCGGTTAACTATGTTTTTCAACAGTGCGAATTACAATTATAGAGCATAATGTGAGATGTGAGTTATAATAGGAGTTAAAAAGCTCCACATCTCGATCGCACGCGATCGCTATAAGCAGTCGGTTCAATCCAAAATTTAAAATCCAACATCTACAATCTACAATCCGATGACTTCACTCCCCACCAACCGCGCCAAAACACTCAAAGAAGCTTACCGCGCTTGCGATGTCAAGCCTCTAACGGGCGATGATATTGCACGATATTATGTGGATTTGTCCGCAGTACGCAACACAGTAGCGATCGACGATGTTAGCACGGATTTGGATCTTCAAGAACCGGGAGAATTTAACACAATTTTGTTTACGGGACATCGGGGATGCGGCAAAAGTACAGAATTAAAACGGATTCAGTCGCGGTGGGAAAATGAATATCGGGTGATTTATATAGAATTCGATCAGGAACTGGATCCTTATGATACGGAATATACCGATTTATATTTGCTAGTTATCAACAAAGTAGCTGATGATTTAACTGAATTAGGATTGAAGTTTGATCAAAAACTATTACATAGTTTTGAATTGTGGTTTAAAGAAGTTACTCAAGAAACAGAAGAAACTGTTCAACTTTCCGCTAGCATCGAAACCGAAGCAAGCGCAGGTGCAGAAATCCCGTTTATTTCTAAGTTGACAGCGAAATTACTCGGTCAAATCAAAGGTTCCAGTCAACAAAAAAAAGTGGTTCGGGAAACTCTTCAGCGTAATCTATCCCGCTTGCAAGCAGATATTAATCTGTTATTGAAAGATGCTTTTGAGAAGCTGAGACGCAAACATCCCAACCGTTACCAAAAAGGATTTTTGCTGATTGTTGATAACTTAGACCGGATTCCTCCAAATGTTGGTAATCATTTGTTTTTTGATTATGCTCCTCAACTCCAAGAACTAGACTGTACAATCATCTATACAGTGCCGATTTCGGTAATTTATTCCTATAAAAATGTTAGTAATTTGTTTAGTAATCCCAATATCGTGCCAATGGTGAATATTTATGAATTCAATCGTAGTGAGTGCGATTTAAATTACAATCAGCAAAGATTAGATGGAGTTGCCCGTTTAATTGAACAGCGGGTTGATGTTAGTGCGGTATTTGACGATCGAGAACAGTTGCTAGATTTGGCAAAAGCTAGTGGCGGTCATGTGCGACAATTGATGCAGACGACTCGATCGGCTTGTCGCACAGCCATTACTCGCAAACACAGTAAAGTTTTGGCTGAAGATGTCACTTACGCTTTAAATCAACAGCAATTTGATTTTGAAAGGTCTACTCCTACGCCAGAATATTATACTATATTAGCGCGAGTTTGCATCGACAAAGATGTCACTAAAGAAGAAATCGGACAAAGTTTATTATTCAATCTTTCCGTTTTGGAATACAACGGGAGTAGTCGGTGGAATTATGTCAACCCACTCGTGAAACAAAGTTATGCTTTCCAACAAGCCCTTAGATCAATCCAACCAAATCCCTGAAATATACCGACAAAGGATTGTTGAACTCAATCAAGAATCTTTTGACCAATTGCTGACATTTGTTGATATTGTTCCCGACGATGCCTTTAATTTGGGATTTATCCAAAGTAATTTTGCGAAGGATAGAGATGCGATTATTCAGGCCTTGATTAATCATCCCGATTGTCAAGATATGCAGTTTGAGATTTGGGATTTTCCCGATCCTGATATGCGCTTTTTGATGGATGAAATTCAGAAGGTTTTGCCAAAGGTTAAGGTTCAAGCAGACAAGAAGTTGATTTTCATGGTGCGGGGAGTGGAAAATGCGATCGGGATGACGGGAGAATATCCGCCGATGTTGGTTGATTTTAATTGGGTACGAGATGCTTATCGGGTTATAGTGCCACATCTCATGCTGTTTTGTTTGCCGGATTATGCGATTACGCGAGTTGCTAATTTTGCGCCGGATTGCTGGGCCTGGAATTCGGGAACTTTTGTGTTTAAAACTCCTGCAAATACTAGAGATGATGCGATTTCTCAAACTCTGGATGCTAGCAAAGGGATTAGCAATTGTGAGGTTCCAGAAAAGCAGGAACGGATCGATTTATTGAAAAGGTTATTGATTGAATACACTCCATCGAATGGACGCGAGGAAACTCACGAGGATTTGAAAACTCGCATTAGAGTTTTGAATGATTTGGCAATTGCTTATCGCAGCCGGAGTGAATATAAAACAGCAAAATATTATCTAGAACAAGCGTTAAGTTTGGCGAAGAATGATGAAGATTTAGGCGATGTAAAGGCAAATGGTTTGCATGAATTAGCAATTGTTGAGCGCAATCTAGGGGAAATTGAAAAGGCAATTACTTTAGAACAGCAAGCTATGGAAATCTTTGAACGCATCGGCGATACTAAGATGAAAGCTGCTACTTTGCACCAACTAGCAATAATCTATGCGAATCAAGGAGATGTAGAAAAGGCGATCGCATTTTATCAACAATCTCTCGAACTTGAGGAAAAAATTGGCGATGTTCAAGGGAAAGCAGCTACTTTGCACTGTCTAGCAGGAATCTATGCGAATCAAGGGGATGTAGAAAAGGCGATCGCATTTTATCAACAATCTCTCGAACTTAAGGAAAAAATTGGCAATGTTCAAGGGAAAGCTGCTACTTTGCACCAACTAGCAATAATCTATGTGAATCAAGGGGATGTAGAAAAGGCGATCGCATTTTATCAACAATCTCTCGAACTTCAGGAAAAAATCGGCAATGTTCAAGGGAAAGCTGCTACTTTGCACCAACTAGCAGGAATCTATGCGAATCAAGGGGATGTAGAAAAGGCGATCGCATTTTATCAACAATCT
>Ga0335394_10004392_pt1 | contig 16040 bp, 10 predicted proteins | sample MAT03_FD_205741 | JGI IMG/M metagenome (GOLD analysis project Ga0335394, IMG submission 205741) | Freshwater microbial communities from Lake Fryxell liftoff mats and glacier meltwater in Antarctica - MAT-03 (spades assembly) (version 2) ... | reverse complement strand
GGTCGCCGTCTGGGCGCGCGGATCGACCAGGATGACATCGCGCACGCCCGTGGCCAGATAGAGCGCCACCACATCCCAGTCTTTCTGCTCATAGCCGTGACTCAAGACCTCAATGGTCACACCGGGGATGTGCCCGGTAATCGCACCATCCGGGCGCGGGGGGGTCTCGCAGAAGATGGCGATGTCGGGGCGGCGCAGCAGGCTGGGGCCGAAGCTGATGGAGGTGGCCGCATATGGTGACACCCACAGGGTGCGTGCTGCGGCTGATTATCCCGTGTGAGGTTGCGCCGGATGTCATCGACAACGCCGTTATGGAGCGCGCCGGGAGACGCTTCCCAGGTGGTGCGCCCGCCCGTCACTTCGAGGCGCACGCCCTGGGAGGCCAGGCGCTCAATATCCTGGTAGGTTGGTGTGCTCACCCCACCCTCCTGTACACCCTTGTGAGGAGTCGGTATCGTGGCTCCTCGTGTAGCGCCCGACAGCCCCGTCGGCGTACACGGGCGATTGCGTCTTGGCGGGGAGAGACAACGCAAGCGATCAGCACCTCGGGCGTTGCCCCATCAGTCCTGCGCGTGCCGGTAGTGATCTCCGTCGTACTGATAGCTGTGGTATGATCGTTGTGCTGGATTCGCTGTGAAGGCAAAGGGCCTCTTGATGATCGCCATCACCTGCCACCGCTGCGGCTCGACGAACCTGCGCAAGCATGGGCGGACACCAACCCAGCAGCAGACGTTCCACGGTAAAGATTGTAACCTCTACGGTGTGCGTAACCGCAAGGACGCCGAACGGAAACTGCGCGCGCAAGCAGCCGAGAATCTGCTGCTGGAACGGCTTTCCCAGCGGGCCATTGCCCGCACGCTTCACATGAGCCGCCGTAACGTCGTGCAAATCATGAAAAAAAACGGTTGACGCCACTCAGCAAGACCATCCTCCCCCTGGCCGAGCGCCCCATCCTGGACATCGATGCGCTCTGGTCCTTTGTCGGCCACAAAGGCAACCACGTGTGGGTCTGGGCTGCGCTTGAACGCCAAACACGGCGCATCGTCGGCATTGCCGTTGGGGACCGCTCCGCAGCGACGTGTCGGAAGCTGTGGCAATCATTGCCGGCCGACTACCGCAAGCGGGCCATCTGGTACACCGATTTTTGGGCGGCCTATGCCGCGGTCATCCCGTCCAAACGCCATCGTCCGGTTGGTAAGGAGACGGGCGAAACGGCGCACATTGAGCGCTTCAACACCACCTTGCGGCAACGTTTCGCCAACCTGGTGTGCAAAACGCGCTCGTGTAGCCGCGATATCCATGTGCATGAGCTCCGCCTGCGGATCTTTATCGACCAGTACAACCAGCAGGGCCATCGCATCTAAATCCGCATTCCAATCACGTTTTCGCGCAGTGTGCGTTGCACCCGATGACCGTGTAAGCTCGGACGGCCTGCCGGCTTACCCGCACCCTTCGACTCAACCGAAGTCTGTCCGACAGGGGCCAGCTCCGGCAGACTACATCCAACCTCGTAGGTAAACCCCTCGGATTCCGCACGGTGATGCAGATTTAGATGCGATGGCCCTGGTACAACCAGCGACTTCAACGCTATTGGATGCTAGCATCAGTCTAGTGGAGACCACCACCCGCTCAAGGAACGGTTCCTACGAGGAGTTCGCCACCAGTATCAAAAGTGCGCAAGAGCCACTTGACGACTGTACTAACATATGGGAAGCGGCTCTGCTAATGCGGTGTCAGCCAAGGTGTTTGGTATGGTCCTGTCAAGACAAAAATAATGGTATTTACTTCTGTTTTTACTGGTAAATCATAGTAAATATGTGAAGAAGATTTTATTTGGGCTCCTGATTGCTGTAACAGTTCTGTTACATACCGGTAGTAGTATACGATTGTACTGGTAGCGCTCAACGCGTCTGGCAAGGTGGCCTTCACACGATGTGCATAGTTACGTATCGATCTACTGCGCGATCTGCGCTTCCATATTCATCCTTCGACATAGCTCTGAGTGAGGCCCCTCGTGCAGCGACCCACGCTGGCCCTTCGGCTACGGCGTAGCTTGGAAAAGGTACTCGCCGACGTTGGCATTGATGCGGCTTCTTCCCCATTTCCCCCTTTCGAAACCAGTTTTGCCCTTGACTTGAGCGTCCTCCTTGCCCACGCATTACAGCCCCAGAAGTATGGGTTGTATCTGGGCCAGCAGCTGTTTGCTGATCCCCAGATTCGTGCAGGTTGGGACTTACTCCTCAGCCAGCGCCGGGAAGATCCGATATGCCTGCGCCTGATTCTCCCAGCAGATGACCCCGCTCTACACAGCATTCGGTGGGAACTACTTCAGGTGCCAGGCTCGGCGGCTACAGCTGCAGATGACAGCAACGCAGAGCGCCACATCGCTCTACGCACCGATGTGGTGATCGTGCGCACTGTTGAGGAAACTACGGTACAGGAGCCCAGCTTTGCGCAGCACGCCGACCTTCGAGCACTCGTCGTCATCGCCAACCCCAAAGACATTGAAACGTATGGTCTGTCGCCTATTGATGAGGAAGATTGGGCAGCCCAGGCCCGGGCGCTCCTTGGCGACTGCTCCCTGACAATTGTCGGCCAAGCAACTGGTGCCCACCGTCCAACGTTTACCACCTTATCCACCCTGCTTAACGACGGCTACGACATTCTGTACCTCGTTTGCCACGGTACCATGACGGATGGCGAGGCGTATCTGTGGCTTGAGGGACAGGACGGGAAGGCCCACCAAGTTCCGGGGGCCCAACTGGTGCCCGCCATTACTGGTGTGGCCAAACCTCCGCGTCTGGTTGTCCTAGCGGCCTGTAACAGCTCCGGTGCAGGTCAGGCAGCGGTGGTGACGCCGACAGAAGGGAGCCCGCTCGACAGTGCCTCTCTGGCACACCAGCTAAGCCAGCATGGCATTCGCGCCACCGTCGCGATGCAGGGGCCGCTACAGCTCGGGAGTGCTGGTGCGTTCTTCAGCACCTTCTTCACCGGCCTGTTTAGTCACCGTGATGTAGATCGGGCCGTTAGTGAGGGGCGGCGAGCGATCAGTCAGGCGGACTGGTGGGTGCCCGTCCTGTTTTTGCAGCAGCAGGACGTGAAACTCTGGCATCCGCTCCGGCTAGAAGACATCACACTAGACTGGCCTGAGCGCGACCGCTTGGTGGGGCGCGTTGAAGAGCATAGCAAAGTGATGGCCGCTATAGACCGAGGCGAGACGGTCATCCTGATCGGCGAGGAGGGTATAGGTAAGCGTACGCTTCTTACGCACATCGCCCGGCGGGCGAGCGAAGAAGGGCCTCGGCATCTCTTCTGGCTTAGTAGTGAGCTGAACACCGATATCTGGGGAGTGATGAAGCGCCTGGTAACCTTCGTTGGACGACGGACCGGCAGGGCGTTTGAGGCGAGCCTGAGCATCGCGCGCCTGACGCCGCTGAGTGTCTGGGACTGGGTGACTGAGGGGCTGCGCACACTCCGGCCGCTGCTCGTCTTCTCCGAGGTAGACCACCTCTGGAAGGACAGAGACTTTCAGATCCTTCTGAATCGTCTCGTCCCACTAGTCCGAGACAAAACGATCACTGTATTGCTCTCTGCTGAGGATGTCCCTGATGTTGGCAACCAGTCCTCGTGGTTCCTGCTACGCCTTGAAAGACTTTCCCCCTCTGATATTTTGGCCGTAATTGCTGCAAACAAGTGGCCTTTGCCAGCCAGGGTGGGTGGAGAGATCGAGCGCTTGCACAGTGCTTCTGACGGGAACCCGCTTCTGCTTCAGCTACTCACCTGCCAACTTGCCATAGCAGCCGACCCGCTTGCAACGCTCACGAGTCTCGCTGCAACACAGGCGGCGGCGGAAGATCTCGCTCAAAAACTTACCCAGACCCTTTCACCGAATGCTCTGGTGATTCTGGCAGCGCTCAATATATTGTCCGACAGCCCGGCCACACGAGAGGTATTGGCCGAGACTGTTGGTGAGCTTGAGGGCGCGCACTGGCAGTTGGACGAAACGCTTCAGGAGCTTTGTGCGACAGGTCTTGTTCGACGAATTGCTGATGCGGGAACGACAGCCGTGTATCGGCTCCGACGTTTCCAGCGCACTCAAGGGCTGGTAGCGGAAAGCGATGTTGAGGGAATGCACCGTCGCGCCTCAACCCACTTCATATCGTCCCAACCGTTTTTTGCCGCTGTGCATCTCGCCAGAATTGGGGCGGCTGTCGAAGCCGCACAGCTCGTGGTCAACAACCTTCTCGCCATTATCGAGGGGGGGCATCTGCGACGGGCTGATACTCTCATCAAGGTGCTTCCCCTGGATACTTTGGACCCAGAGCTCTCTGCGCAGTCCTCCCTCGCACAGGCAAAACTGCGCTTGATCGCGGCAGAGGGCGATGAGGCGCGCCAAGCGGCGGCTGCCGCTGAATTGCGAGCGAGTGTGCTCACTGATGCAAGCATCAGACATTATTATATGGCCGAGGCTGCGCTTGTACGAGCAGCTGTGCATATCTCGCGAGGTGAGTATGGTGCCGCAGCCCGTATTGCTACAGCGCAGCTTGCCTCATCGACACGAGATATGCTACCCGCAGGAGTTATTGCACGTCTCTACGCTGAACTGGCTGATGCTCTGTATCAAGACCGTCGTAAGGATGAAGCCAGCACAGCTATAGCGGAGGGCCTGGCTATTGTTATGCAAGCGCCCGGTCTGCTGATCGTTCGCGCGCGTCTGCTGATGCGGCGCGCTATGCTCGGACAGAGTTACCGTGACAGTGAGCCACTACAGCTGTATGCAGAGGTCCTCGACCTCGCTCGTGCCGCAGCCGATTTTGAGCTTGTTGCTCGTATCCACTACAACCGAGGGGTAACCCTTGATGATCGAGGAGTGAGTGTCAGTGCCCTAGCAGAGTACGAGGCGAGTCGCACGCTCGCGCAGCAAATTGGCGCTGAGGTTGTACTCGCATATACCCTGTTTGGCATTGGCCAGCACTACGCTCAACGCGAGGAGCGAGAGAAGGCCTTGGACTATCTCGTGCAGGCGCGTGATCGCTTTGAGAAGCTCAAACTCTTTCCAGCTCACGCTCGAGCTATTATAAATATTGGCGAGCTGTACTTCTACAGTGGGCAGTATGACGCAGCTCAGGAGCAAATGCGACAGGCGACCGCGTTCAGCCGTCTCCGGGGCAAGGAGGGGAGCGAACTGCGCATGGACACGGCGATCGCCGAGTACTGGCTCGGTGAGATCGCCCTTGTCCAGCGGCGGGCGAAGGACGGTCTTAGGCACGCCGAGCGGGCGCTGCCACGCTTCCAGAAGCTCGAAGCGCTGAATTATGAGGTGATGGTGCATCGCCTCCAGGGCGATTGCTTTCTGGCACTCAACGACCTCGAGCGTGCTGCGGCTGCCATTGCAGCTGCAACCAGCGCTGACGAAAAGGTCGGCGACCCCTTCGACCATATGGCGGTACTTGTCTCACGCGCCCGTCTTGCCGCAGCTCAGGGTCAGCCTGACGAACCCCGCTGGCTGCTGGAGGAGGCGCAGGAGTGTCTCGCTGACACACCATCACCACATCATGAGCGGCTTATTCAGAACGCGCTTACTGAACTGTTGTAGTACGAGAGGTCTACCATGCTCCCCCGCACTCTCGCCCGCTCCGTATTGCTCCTGCTCGCTCTTATGATAGTAGCGAGCTCTTCGATCTCCTCAGCTGCACCAGCAACTGCGGCAGATATCGTTGTCAATGATTTCAATGATGACGAGGATTCTGGCGATGGATTATGCACCTTGCGCGAGGCGTTGCACGCGGCCAACAGGAAGGCCCGGAGCGGTCTTCGCACCGGTGAGTGTGCCGCGGGGGCGCTGCGCACAGTTATTCGCTTCTCTATCACCGAACCCATTGTCCTATCACAGCCCCTTCCCGCTATTGAGTCTGATGTCACGCTGCTTGGCGACTGGCAGTCTGATGCAGCAGAAGGGCAGCCTGTCACAATCAGCGGTGGAGGGTTTCACCGTATTATGACCGTGCGCCTCGGTACGGTGCGTATCCGGAGCATACATTTCATAGGAGGGGTAGCGCGGGGCGGCGATGGGGGCGAGGGGCGTGGTGGTGCCGGAGGTGGTGGTGGCGGCGCCGGGCTGGGAGGTGCGCTTTACATCGCCGGTGGTACCGTGACCATCGAAAATGCGCGGTTTACAGACAATCATGCCTACGGCGGAAATGGCGGCAATGCGATAAACATTGGGTCCTCCGGGTGGGGCGGCGGTGGTGGCGGAGGTATGACGAGATCTGGGGAGTGGAGCCTCCCCGCGAAAGGTGGAGATGGGGGCGGGACTACGGTATTTAGCGATGATTCTACAGCGGTTACTCCTGGGGGTGTTCCAGGAGAAAATGGTCAGAATGCGCAGGATGGGTTTGGTGGCGGTGGTGCAGGACCCAACGGTTTTGGACGTGGTGGCTTTGGTGGCTCTGGTGGGGGTGGAGGTGGTGCGAGTAGTGGGAGTAGTGGCAACGGATATGCAGGTGCTGGTGGCTTCGGGGGCGGTGGGGGCGGTAGCTCGTTAGCTACGGTAGGTAGGGAGGGTCAGACAGGTGCGAACGGCGGAGGTGAGAATGGTGGTGGTGGCGGATTTGCAATCCTTCCAACACAAGGCGGCGGTGGCGGTGGTGGAGCTGGGCTTGGTGGGGCAATCTTCATTCAAACCGGCTCACACACCATAATTAACAGCACCTTTGGGGGTAATTCCACGGCAGGAGGTAAGGGCGGGACCGGCTCTTCACAGGCTGGAGGTGGCGGGGGCGCGGAAGGAGGTGCTATTTTCCTGGTGCGCAGTACACGGCTGTACAGTATGAGTGAGAAGCCGCTGTTTCCCACACTCAACTCGCCTGATGATATTGATGGTCCAGGTCAGTTTAAGAAGCAAACCGTTGTTTCCATTAGCGCGGTGCAAAACCCGTCAATTGCAGGCACTCCTGGAACGTTTCGTATCACGCGCCTCGGGCCTATAGATAGTGATCTTACAGTCACGCTCAAAACCAGTGGGACAGCGCGGTCTCCGTATGATTACACAATCGAGAACCCTGGGAACCTGTCGGAAGTTACTATCAAAAAAGGCTTCCGAAGTGCGGAGGTAACAATCTACCCTGTACTCAATAACCTTGAGTCTGTAGGTCGAATTCTCACACTCGAGCTCATTGGCCAACAGGCGTACTCGCTGGACACATTTCCACAGGCAATACTGACCATCACCAGCCTCCCCCCCCCCGCGTGGCTCGTGCTGCTCTATGTTTCAGCAGACGATGCCCTCCCGCAGCCGGCGTACAGCGATACACTTGCGGTAAGCTTGAACGAGCCCGCCCGCGATCTGCTGAAGCGTCTCTCCAGCCCAAGCATGGAGGGCAACACAAACGTTAGGGTCGTTATTCTCTTTGACGGTAACGACACGGAGCACGACTCGCGGGTGCTGGTGCTGAACCCCGGCATGTCGGGCAAGTTCGTCGATATGACGGCTTCCGTCCCTGGGTCGGGCTACTGGCCAGGATTTGCCTACGATGCAGAACAGGACCGCGCTGAGGTTGACAGCGGGCGTGTTGAGACGCTGCAGGGTTTCATTTCCTGGTCGCGCCAGACGTACCCTGACTATAAGCACTCAATGCTTTCCATTATTGACCACGGTGGTGGTTGGGCCCCGGACCTTAACCTGCAGGTGGAGCAGCCAAAAATTAGCCGCCTCCACCTTGCCGGCGATGGTCGTGGCCTCAGCATCGATGCCAAGTCCGGCCACTCATTATCGACACTTAATACCGGGCAGATCTTTGAAGGCCTTGGGAGCCTGGGCCAGTTCGACCTCATTTTCTTCGACGCGTGCTTGATGGCGATGGTCGAGAGTGCCTATGAGATACAGCCCTACACGCGCTATTTTGTGGCGGGGCAGAATCTGCTCTGGGCTGAGCTTCCGTACGAGCGATACCTTGGGAAGATTACGCAGAACACGACGCCAGAGCAGTTTGCCGCTAACCTGGTTGCGGACTATGGTAAAACGCTCTCCGAGCCATATGCTATCGCGGCAGTCGAGATGGCGCAGCTTCCGGTGCTCCGGGCCAGGATCGCCGAGTTTGCACAGGCGCTGCTCAACCATCTCACGCTTAACCCTGGTGCTGCCGGCGACATCCGTGATGCCTACCTTGAGGCTCAGAAATTCGACTACGACGTTAGCATGTCCATCGACGATGCGACGGACGCGTACGTCGATATCCGCAGCATCGCCGTGAGGATCAAGACGAAGGACTTTCCACAACCCATTGATGACGCGGCGGACGCAGTGATTGCTGCGCTCGAGCAGGCCGTGCTTGCACCAGGCCCGCAGGTCAAAAGCGACGAAGTGGAGACGGACGTTGGCACGCCAAAGTGGGATCTGAGCCGTGCTAGTGGGCTCTCCATCTACATGCCACTTGGTGAGCGCGATTGTCGGCCGACGGTGCTTGCCTCCAGGGCTGGTGCCAACGATTTGTGCGACCTACCGGCTGAGCCGGCAGAAGAGGGCGAAGCTCGGCTCTATGAGGACCAGTTCCGTTACTACGAGAACCCGGAGCAGCTCGCGTTTACCCGGGATGCGAAGCCATGGTCTGATCTTCTCAAGAAATTGCGGGAACTACTAGGTGACCAGATCTCCGAGCCGACACTCAATGCAGGCGAGCGGACGGCGTCGCCTCCCTACCTTCTGCAGACCGCGCCAGTAACCGTGACCACTGGAACGGCAACCGCTGGCTCGACTGAGGCGATGCTCTCCGGTGTCGCTACGACCGGGAGTTGGGACGAGCTCTCCTTCGAGGTGACGGCGGTGCCAGGGAATTATAGCCAGCCGATCACTAAGACGCGAGCCATCGCCGGAACGACTGGCGTGACTGAGACGCAGCTTTCAGCACTCATCCCGGACCTCGACCCCGTGACGACGTACTACTACCGTCTCGTCGGCAAACGCGGTACGCGGTACATCCCCGGCCAGGAGCTAAGCTTTACCACCGACTATTTCCGTGTTCGCATGCCCCTTATCCGAAATGAGACACGGGCGGATCTTGAGGTCGTGAGCATTCAGGTCATTCCCTCCCGGCCCCGTGTTGGCCAGGAGGCGGAGGTGCAGATCACAATCAGGAACAACGGCCCCGGTGCCGTTGGACCAGCCTTCTGGGTCGACCTGTACGTAAACCCCAGGATGGATCTCGATCTGAAGCCGAACGTGCTCTGGAACAACGTTGCCCCATTTGGTGCTGCATGGCGCGTCTATAGGATTCCGCGTGGAGAGACAGTGATCCTCTCAACCAAGCTGACTGGAGATAACCTCGATCTCGCCGCTCGTTACTCGGAGTTTTCCCGCTTCAGCCAGGCAGGGAAGAACCAGCTCGTCGTGCAGGTTGATTCCTATCAACCCGGCGGCGATGGGGGCTCGGTTGATGAGGCACGTGAGGATAACAACTTCCGCTCGCTTGATATCGATGTGGTCTCCGATCAGGAGCCTGTGGACCAGAGATGAAAGCGAGGTCGGGCATGGACTTATCTTCCAAGACCCCTGGCCCTATGATCCTCCTGGTGCTCCTGGTGACGCTTGTCGGTGGAGTGGCACTGAGTCTGCCTCGGGGGAATGCGGCCTATGCCAGCGGGGCAGCGTCGCCGGCACCCCAACAGCGGCCGACAGTGGTCCCGCCGCGTGAGCCACTCACACCCACGCCGCAACCCCTGCTTGATCCCGGACTGCTCTGTCTCCAGCTTATCGCCCAGCAGGAGACGCAGAGTTCCGGTTCGGTGGTGTCCTATGACGTGGTCATGCGCAACCTGAGCCATACTGTGCGCGCGCTCCGCCCGGTCGTATCCGTCCCAGCCGGGCTCCGTCAGCGCCTGGAGGTGGTGAATCTCCCTGTTGGGGCATGGGTGCAGGAGGCGCAGCAGGATGCGATGACGGTAGCACTCCCATCATTGGCCCCGCAGAAGGCCTTCACCATGACGCTTCGCCTGCCACGCTTCGGACTTGGTGAAATAATGCCAACCCGTGTTGGGGTCGACTGGGCAAATCGGCAAGCGTTGGTACCAACCACTCGCTCCAATCAAGTCCTCATGACGCAAACCGATGTCCGCGGGCCCGTGGCAGGAGGAGAGCTGACAGTGCGTCGTAGCCCGGAAGGGCTGATCCTGGTGGGGGCAGGCTTCACATCGTACGAACGCGTAGGCGTGTGGTATGACAGCCCGGGTAGACAGACGGTAGCACTGTCCGATGCCGTTGCCGATAGCGAGGGTATGATTCAGATGGCGCTGCCAGCTAGGGCGTTGCCGGAACCAGCAGGTGACATCGTCGCTTACGGAACGTGCTCGCAGCAGTGGCTCGTAGGGCGGGTTACACCGTAATCGACGCATCCTTGCTTGAAGTCCTGAACGGCGCTGAGTGAGCAAGGCTCACCCAGCGCCGTTCGAAGTCTCCTTCGCTACGCAGCTGGTGGCGGAGCCGTACCACCTGGCAGTATCCCCCGGATCGCCTCACGTGAGCCCTCGATCCCCAGGGCCCAGAAGATCACGGCCGGGTAATCAAGCCAGGGGTTCGCACCGAGCGTCGGGTTTGCGACGTAGAGCTGATTGAACCCAAGCGGTACCAGGCCGACGATAGCGATCACAAATGAGACGATGGAGAAGATGAGGAGGCGGCGGCTCGCCTGGCGTCCATCAGCGCTCGGGTCCATAGAGATGTCACTGCCCAGCAGGGGGCCAATGACCGGAAGCTGTAGGCCAGCAGGTACCTCGCTTGGGGTTGTCGGCCTGGACCCGAGGGGGACGGCGCCGACCTCTTCCTGCTTGGACAGCGCCTCCTCAACGGCGGTGCGATCCTCGCCGAGCCCGGCCTGCAGCTGTGTCATACCCTCACGATTATCGACGGTGAGGGCATGCAGTTCGGCCCGGCGGAGTGCGAGTTGGGCACGGAGCGGTTTTGCTGCAGCCCCGTTCAGGGCACTAACCTGGCGCTCAAGAGTCTGAATCTGTTGATCGACCTCCCGAAACGTGGTGAGGGCATCGTGGATCTGCAGCAGCTGCTCGCGTACCGGCCCAGGGGTTTCACTCGTCGTCATCGCTCGATCAGCCTGTTCGAGGGCACGCTCGGCCGACGTGCGAAACGCGCTCGGGCCCTCCGGCCGATTCGGCAGGGCCGTGAGCAGCTGCTGCCGGTTGGCATCGAGGGCCAGCCAATCGTCGCGGTGGGCCTGCCAGCGTCGCCAGAGCCCCAAAGCAGTAGTGATCACACCCTGGGCCTCTTCCTGCTTGAAAAGCTGGAGCGTAGCACGCGCCTCGGCGAGGAGTTGCTCTAATCGTCGATGGAAGGACGGAACCAGGCGATCGTCGGCAGCGATCTGATCGGTGAGGTTGCCCACCTGGATGAGCAGATCGTCACGGGGGCGCTGCGGTCACGATAGTGCCCGAACCAGAAGCCAAGCCCGAGCATAATCACCAGGAGCCCAAATGGCAATCCCCACCAGTGGCGCAGGCGCACGGTCATCGGAAGACTCTTGACTCCACCCTCGTACATGAGCAACAGCTCGCCGTCGTACTCACCCGCGGGTGCTGCCCGGAGATCGACCGTCACGGTCATCGTCATCACCCGGTTGGGTGTGAGCTCATCCGAGGCGAGGACCGCCGCTATGGTTCTCGCCTGGAGAACGGCCAGCCCGTCGGCGCGCCGGAGATCGGTTGAAACGGGGGTAATGTCGGTAATCGTCTCGGTTGACCGCAGCGTGAGCTGATGGGTCTGCACACAGCTGGCCCCTGGATAACACCCCGTGGCTATGCCGATGGTGAGTCGACTTGGCTCAACGAGTAGTGATCCGCTGCCTGTGGCGTCAGTCTCTTGTGCATAAACACCGGCGGTGAGCATGGCGAACAGGAGGGCACTCGCCACGAGAGCGATGATGCGGTGGCGCACGACGTATTCCTCTCAGCTCGCAGGGCTCTGGGGAACATACAACCGAACAGCGGGGTCGCCAAAGAGGCTGTAGCCACGGGCGTCACTGAAGGCGGCCCAGCGCGGACCAATCGTATCCAGCCCGAAGGGGGCCCCTTGTGCCGCATGGCGGTAGTTGTCGAGCAGCTCGGTCAGGCGCATCGCGGCCTGTCCCTGGCGCGTATTGAATTGGTCCGTTGCCTCGCCCAGTCGCTTCCCGTCCATGATCCGTGCTAGCAGATCCTCGAAGGCCTGCCATTGCGCGGGGATGCCGAGGATCGGATCACGGAAGCTGTAGCTCCAGGCACGGTCCACATGCCCCAGCACGGCAAGCGCACCACGCTCCAGCAGCCGCTGTGGCAGCTGAGCGAGAAAGGCGTAGGGAGCGATCTCCGCCGGCGGCTGGTCGCTGCTGAAGCGGAACTGGTCGTGGGAGGGACAACCGGTGCTGAAGCAGGCAAAGCACAGGCCGATCAGCCCGGTCACATCCGTCCGCTCAGGCAGATCGTCCCCGGCCAGCCAGTGCTCCCGACGCGCTGGCCCAATGCCGGACCAGTCCTGGCAGAGCAGGGCCCCCTGCTCCTGGATCTGCTGGGGATGCCCAAGGGGCAGATCAATACCGTGGGTGGCACTGAACAGGAGGCCGGGCCGTCCCATTCCTCCCGTCAGCAGCCGCTCCACCCCACTCCGGGTCGCTTGCTCGGCAAGCAGACTCTGCACCCCAAAGGCAAACCGGGCTGCCAGCGGCTCATGCCCCTCCCTTCCGTGCAGGAGCGGCGCGACAAGCTCGTCCGAGCTGAGCATTGTCGAGCGGTCGAGCTCGTGGCGAGTGGCAACATAGGCGATCGAGCGGTCGCGCTGTGCCACCTGGCCGCGCTCCACCGCGACCAGCTGCTCGGCGTAGGCGGCGTATGCGTCGTAGCGGTGGTTGCCGGCGGCATCGGTGAAGCCGATCCGCCCCACCCCCCAGTGGAAGTCCAGGTCGTACTGAAAGCTGAAGGGGATGTGCGGATCCCCGGCAACGCGGGGTCCCGGGCGGCCGACGAGCAGCAGGTAGAATGGAACGCCACGGCGCGGGTCGACCGTATCAACGGCGACGCAATGCCGGGCACACCACTGATAGACCGTGGTGTCCTTCTGGGCGTCGTAGAGGAAAATAGGCACGGGGGGCGAGGCCTTCATCGGCCGGCTCACATAGTCATCGCCGACCACGCGCCGCAGCCAGGCCGCGCACGTCTCACCATCGTTGAACGCCAGCGGTGGCGGGGTAAGGCCCTGGTCCTCACAGCGCTTCTTAATCAAGGGGGAGAGGGCCTTGAGGATGGTCGCGTCCTCCTCGGCGGCCACGACCAGGCCCCAGCCGGCACCCTTCTCGCTGATCGCGAGTTTGTCGAACGAGAAGCCGTGGATGACCCCAAGATGGGGCGCAGTGCGCCGGTCCACCGCCGCGTGTAGCGTCCGCTCGGACGCTTTGTCGCCCCAGCGGTTGGCGGCGGCCACACGCCGAGCGCCCGCAAAGTCCAGCTGATAGCGAGGGCGCCCGGTGGTGGGGTCGATCCCATTGGGCACGATCAGCTCACCGCCCTGATCAATTGCCTCAAACGTCTCACCTACCGGGGGTTGGGGAGCTGGCTCGCTCGCCGCGATCCCCATCGAGGGCGTATCACTTGCTGTGAGGGTTGTAGTCGTAGAGACTGTTGGTTCTGGATGCGAGGGCGAGGCAGACTCGCCAGGTGCTGCAGAACCAGGCTGCTCGGTGACAGCCTCGGTCACGGCAGCATTGGGAGCAGCGGGGGCTAGCCGTGCTGCAAGATGTCCGGCCAGGGTGCTGATGAGGCGGCTGAGGCCTGCGGAGCTCAGGGTCTCGGCCTGAGTGATGAGGCTGAGCAGGAATGAGTCCTCGCTAGCGCCGACTATCGCTGCCGTCGCACGGTCAGCCGGTTCCTCGCTCCTCTGGGACGGTGCCGCCGCTGGCTCCAGCACGAGCGCAACCCGGCAGTGGTCGGCAATGACACAGTAGGGAATATGCGCATACCCGGGGCCATCCGGATTATCGCTTGCCCACTCTCGCCCCCAGCTGTTGCGGACGATCAGGTAGCCTCCGCTGACGACATCCGGGTTATCCACGTAGCCTACGACACACATCGCGTGCCCACCGATCGCCTGCTCGCCGGGCAGGAGCGGGCGCAGGCGGCCGAGAACGGTCGCCTGGGACGACTGCATCCAGAACTGCGGAACCGGAAGGCCGATCATGACGGGCCGGCCGGCCGCCACCTCCGCCTTCATAGCGTTCACGTCTTTGCGGGGTACGACTCGGAACCCGCCAATCGTGCGTGCCGCGGCGTCCGCGAACAGCATCTCGGGGTTGGGTGGAGGGCCCTGCCCGATGTTGCGCTCCTGATCGCCCTCGCGGATCGGGTAGCCCTGGTAGCGCCAGAGCTCCTCACGACAGACCCCGGTGGTGCGCAGCAGCTCAGCACCGATGTTGGGCCGAGTACCGCTGGAGGCATCGGGCTCCTCGTCATGCTGCTTGCACAGCCAGAAGAGGAACTGTTCGGAGAGATCGGTCGGGTCGTTCAGCAGGCACTGCACCATCGCAATCAGGGAGAAGGCGACACAGGTGTTGCGCGTTCCCTGATTCTGGGCGGGGGGCAGGCGGTGGAGAAGCGAGGCTTCGGGTGGCAGCTCAATGGATGATGGGCTGAAGGAGACCGCATCATCCATATCATCCATATCCAGGCTCGCATCCAGGAGGAGGCCGGTCCCATACTCGCGAGCCATCGAGACATCAAATGCGTCAGCGCGGGGGGAGGCCTCAGCGGCAGCACGATACAGGACGTCCATCTCGTCGGCGTCTTGCCCCAGTGCAACCCCCATCGCCCGTAGGCCAGTGGTGTACTGCGGATTGAGGGTACGGGCGGCGGCGATGAACTCCTCGGCTGTGGTGATCCAGTAAGAGCGCAGCCGTTCGCGGTCGGCATCGGTGAAGGCGGGGATTCCAGCCAGGGAGGTGAGATCGTCCTGGTGCATGGGGAGCTCCTGCTGCAGGCAGTAACGTGTAGGTAGAGCAAGGGGTTCCGTGCAGGCCGTAGGGCCGCACACGCGATATCTAACTATAGTATGTGATCTGCGGCTGATTTGGTGGTCACCGACGGTCTTGGGGTAATCCCAACATTGACTCTGCTGGCGAACCCCTCACCAGGAGGCATCAAGCCGGTACTGCATACGATAATATAGCAAACTCACGGGGGTCGTGAAGTTCTGAGTTGGCGCTACCGCTTCCTAGAGCCTTGGCTGCGCAAGGCGCCAGGCGAGCCTTCACAAATCGGATGATTTTGCTATAGCACATCCCCGTCTGACAAGTTTTTGTAAGGAGGATGCCATGTCCATGCGGTCGCCGCTCGCCTATGTCGTACCTGACGAAACGGCCCGCGTCGCCCGTGCGGTTTTTCCCAAGGGCAATTTGTATATGGAGATGCAGGCCGAACTAGGCATGCTCTACACCAATCACCAGTTTGCCAGCTTCTTCTCCACCACCGGTGACATGAGACCCATGGTCTGGTCAACTCAAAATGTTAGTCTCGAACCTCGTATAGCACGGCCAGGAAGCCATTGCCAACCCCGAGGCACTGGGCTCCAGATGAACAGCAACGGCGTATGCCGCTTTGGAACGCAGAAAATGTAGTGCTATACTCGACACGTATCAGACTGCGGAGCCGTTGAGAAAGCCCCACCGCTTGCGGTGTGGTCGTTTACTTTCCTCTATTGGGGGATCTTCAACCCCCCCCATATTTGACCTGGGTTCCGCGCGTCCAGCAGTGGCACTGGTCGCACGAGCCAGATAGCGCAAGGCCAGAGCGGGCGATGCCCGCCCTGGCCTTGCGCACCTACGCACCGCGACAGTAGGCGACCATGTCGCGCTGATAGCATGGATTGGCCAGCTCGAAAAGGGTAAAGTGGAGCAGCATGCAAGCATCGTTGACCTTGCCTGCGGCGAGCAGTGCGCCGAGCTCAGCGCGATCGGTGTCGCTAGCGGTGAGCAGGAGTGCGAGATCAGCGGCGCTCAGGCTGATGGCGGCCTCAC
>Ga0335394_10004382_pt1 | contig 16063 bp, 10 predicted proteins | sample MAT03_FD_205741 | JGI IMG/M metagenome (GOLD analysis project Ga0335394, IMG submission 205741) | Freshwater microbial communities from Lake Fryxell liftoff mats and glacier meltwater in Antarctica - MAT-03 (spades assembly) (version 2) ... | reverse complement strand
TGGAGCGCCGCGTCACGCTGGAGCTGCTGCTCGACCCAGGACCAGTCGGCGAGCAAGGGATTGGCGCGCGTGCGGTAGTCACGCGCTTGGCGCATGCCACTGGGGAGGGCGGCCGCGCGCAGGTATTTGCGGGCGGTGGGCACGCTCATCCCGGCGCGGGCGGCGGCTTGTTCGAGGGTCTTTCCCTTGGTGCGGGTGCGGAGCATCAGCGGTACCTCGGTGTCGGTTTTCATGGCCCCTCCTTCTGAGGGGCCATGGTACGGGGAAACGAGACAAGCGAGTGAGCCGCGAAGGGAAAGTTCTCATCGTCATGAGGTGCTAGTTTACTACGTCGTTGGACACAGGCCGCCCAGCGAGCGCCGGCCGACGCAGACCGAGGTCGCGCCCTTGCCCGTGACGGTGTGGCCGTCGGCGAGGTAGGCGGCGCGCAGCAGCGCGTCCCACTCCAGCCGGCGACCGTAGTCGTGCAGCAGGTCGAAGACCGCCGCGCTCGGCGCTGGAATGGTCGCGCTCACACTCCCGTGGGCCATGCCGCTCCTCCCAGCCTCGCGCCAGGCCCTGGCGCTCCAGCCACTGTTCCTCTCATCCAGCGAGAACACGCGCCCCCCCTGCGACCCTGCGCGACGGCCTCGGCGTTCGCCCGAATGCCGTGCAGGAGGTTCCGCTGAAAGCGATGCAGGACGAGCCGCACCGGCACGTAGAGGCAGACGCCCAACGCTCCGCACAGCTCGTACTCGCTCGACAGGGTGAGCCAGGCCCGCGCCCTGTCTGGCGCAGCGCGTAGGCCCAGCGACCATGGTGACGTGAAAGCCCGGGTCCACCGTGATGGTTGTTGACTCCTTCCTGGTTTGGCAGGAATGGCAACGCGCATCGGGGCAGGCCGGGTGTCGCGCTTTTTCCCCTCGGCCGAATCGCCGACGCCAGTCACTGGCGTCAGTTCATCGGCAGTTGCTTGATTGGCTCCGTCTGCTGGCCATTGACCAACTCATCTGCGAAGACCGTCTCGACGACTACCGGCCTGACGAGAAAGTGACAAAGTAGAGCTAATCAGATAAGTCTAATATGCCAGTTGCAATGATATAACTACAAGTGCCATAAGCTACAAACTGATAACTATCTGGGGCGAGTGATGACAAATCAACTGCTCGCCCTCCAATACCCTGTGCGTCTGTTACAGTATCACCGATTAAAATATTTCTTTTTTCAGAAGTCTCGTACCAAAATGCCACTCGTTCCTCCGAGGTGAAACCATTATATACGATGCTGGCAATGCTGGATGACTCATTAACCTCAATCATTAATTGGTCTCTAAGTACTTCTACGCGATCCAATGTAATACCTATCTTAACCTGATTTGAAAGTGACGGCATCTCAGATCTCCGCTCACGCCAGCGCACGCTGGCCCTTGTAGTTAAATTTTCACTATCTATTCCGTCAATTCTCGTGTTTACGTAGAGTGTTGCAGTGATAATAGATTTAGGAGAAATAGCACCAAATTGCAGTTCTACTTGTTTGGGACTAACATCAGAAACCCAAGCATCGTTTGAACTAAATTGCACATCCAGTACCTCCTGTCTTGCAACATTGAATGGTATTGTAGCCATAACACTGCGTGCTCGTCCAGCCCCTACGTTGGACAAAGTTAGAGAATAAACCACAATCTGATTAATGTTATTACTTTCTCCTCCAGCTACACTCGCGGCCAAACTCAGACACATTACGGGCGAATCAGTGGAAGGAGTAGATGCAGGCTCACATCCTGGTGGTGGTGTAATTGGTTCTGGAAGATCCGGTGGACATACTATTGGTGGTGCCGCATTCACTCCATGATATGGCACCAACAGAGTAATTAGCGCAACCAGCAACACGCCTACAACCGCGACCATCATATGACTTGCACATCGCTGCCATATCATTTGATAACTGTAATTACTGATCATGGCATTGTTTCCGATAGATGGAACGTTTGTGGATTAGGATGCTCATTGGACCACGGCACGTGTGTTCTTAAGACAGTGTTACCAAGATGGAAGCTGATCATTTGACCAGGAGCACCACACTCTGGTCGGCCTACATCTGCGGCTTCCACTACGATGGTGTATAAGACACGCCCACCGATGGTTTTTGCTTGACCTTGTCCACACACAGTTCCGTTGATAAGGGCAATCACAGGAGCACCTCTCACGGACCCGTGCATATCCCCTTGAATCTCTCCAAAGAAATATGCAGGTGGATTAAGTTCAGGGACAGAGGAGCCCGTTGTTGTTTGATTCGCAGTGCCGAATAGCGCGTTACCCCCTCGTAACTTTAATATTGTAGCTTTATCGACATATATGAGGTAACCACGTCCAGGTATTAGCTCCCTCAATGTGCTTTGATCAGGCTGCTCTGGGTCATAAACGAGCCATGGTCCCTGGGGGTTACTCTCGTCATAAGAAAGAACCACTTTATAGGTGCCAGAAATAGAGCGGAGTGCAACGTCTACAGGCCGACGCAACACGGAGGAGTATGCGAAGGAGTTCCACTCGCGCGACAGTGGAAGATGGATGCTCGTCATAAGAGCATACTGGCCTTCGCCCTTCATAAGCGCCGACGCAGTGTTATACTGTACATCTAACTTCGTAGGGAGTGCCTCCCAATACTCTGCACCCTCATTATAGTAGTACATTTCGATACCTTCTTCCTCCGTGGCAGGCAAATCTCGTTCTAGATAATTGAAGCTAATAGAAGCTCCGTTTAAGCTTGGAGCGGTCGATGACCTTGTAATTCGGTAAGGCTGACCTACTATCGATGCCCAATCAGGAGGACTAGGGGGCGTGCTTAGTTGGAGTGTAAAAAATTGCCCCTCGTCAAAGCGTAAGTCACGTTTGAAGATCAGTACCTGGCCATCCGGCGAAAGGGCCGGGGCCAAGGCAGTAGCTCCGCCACGCGCACCACGCGCAGGGCTTCCATCCAAGCCATAAGCAACAATGGCCTCTTCAGATACCCTCCCGCCTTCGTTCACCCATACATGAATATTACCGCCAAGTAAAGGTAAACCATCAAGAGGAGCAACATACACTCCATCCACCTCGCGCAATTGTATAGGTTTGCCAACTGAACCACCAGTTGGATGGAGTCTAGCAAAGACGTCGCGACCAGGTCGTAGGTTTTTGACTTCAATTTGCAGCAACTTACCTGTAATCGGAGTGATAATAATTTCTGGACGCCAACTCTCGCGTAAAGCAACCCGGTCTCCACTACGCAGGATGTCGTTGCATCCGAGGCGTGGTCGAGGTTGGTCTGTGTTCTGGTCGCTTGCTTCGAGGTCGAAGACGCAGAGCCGGTCGCCGACTCGTGCTCCGCGAGCAAAGATCTCACCTGCAATAGGTTGACCAAGTTCAATAAGCCTTGACACTGTTTCAGGCGTACAGTTACTCGTTTCGCACAGGAATAAATACGCCTCGGCGCCGGGACTTAAGTTCTCCGTGTCACCTCGGTTCAGATAGAAAAGAGGGTTTGCTATTGCTCGATCATTGGTGTCAACTATTCCCCCCATATCGACTTTAGTAAGTGGAAGAAGCAGTCGATCTGGACCTGGGTTGCCGGTATTTAATGAAAAAGGCTCACGTGGCGCGCGTAGCCATGGATAGGAGATGGACATGACATCCCAATCTGCGAGGCGGTAAAGCTCTTGATTGAGACTCTTTGAGCAACTCGGAAGCCAATCAGACCGAGTGCGAAACTCGCTTTCAGCGTCAAGGTAGGGATTGTTCATTGGGCCAGTGCAATCATCGTCAACGACGAGCACCTCACCGCCTTCTACACTTTCCAAACCGAGATAGTTATCATAGAGCGCAAAAGCGTAATGACCGAGTTCATGAGCAAGTGCTGCCGACCAATCATCACCGACTAAACTGCCCGGTTGACCATAGCGATTCCAGGTAGGTCCAATACGGATGCGACCAGCAGTGGTGCCCTCCAATTGTCGTGCGGCCAGCCCACCAACTGTAGCATTTGGACGTACACGGTTTGAGGCAAGAATCTGGATGTCAGCTTTTTCCCAGTGCTCAGCAGCATCGAAGACCTGAACATCTCCTAACGCAACCTGCCCGTTCGACCAGTCATAAAGCAGTGCCGAGACACGATGCAGATCACGCTGAAGTCGCTCGACAAACACATCTCCAGGCTGCGCGTCCCACTCCACTGATACTGTGAGATTGAAGAGAATGAGGGGATTGGCAACTGAGGGCGTGAGCAGATTTGTGCCAGTGAGTGTTACTGGCTTTGCATTTAGATCGTTGATGGCTGGGGCGGCACTTGAGAGATAAACTGTGAATGTTTCAGAAGCGGCAATAGGTTGAAGGGCTACAAGACGGTCATCACTCTGCAACGTAGTCCGGCCGAGAAGGTAGTTATCAGCGTTAGTACGTAGCGGTTGACCAGTTCCGTCGGCTAGTAAGCTTATAGTGCCCTGACGAAGTAGGTATACCAATGGTCTGGCATCATTGAGCGGAGTGTTTCTGAGGCCAGGCGAACTCAACAACGGCAAGAATATCCTAGAAACAGGGGTAAAACTAATAGGAGATGCTGGTGCCTTCTCTTGGGCTACACGGATTTGCACTCCTCGTAAACGAAAGGGTGCCGACTCGCTTGCCACAGACGTAGAGCGAGTTCGACCAGTGAACGCACTATGCTCAATTGCCTCAATACGAAAGATGACATTGTCATATTGCCCAAAAAGTCGCGCCGCGCCAACATCCCAGTAGAATACGTACTCTTGACTGCTTAGTATCCCATCAAATTCCAGCGCCAAGTTCTTTCTAAGCTCATTACCACTACATGAGAACAGTTTTTGGGGCATCAACTCAGTAAATGGTGTTGCCCCCCAAACCCCAATAGTTGCGTTATTAAGCGAATTGGGCAAGTCTCGGTACTGAAAAGTAATCGTTCCATCAGGCTTAAGAATAACTTGGAAGGAAAAAATTCTATCTTGGTTATCGAACTCTTGCACACTCTCGTAGGAGACAACAAACTTGTCAGCATCTACGCGGTAGCGGACTAGTCCGCTCGCCTCTGGATTTAAGTCATACCAGAGTGGAGCGATTATAGCCGAACCAAGCTCTGCAATATTACAAGAGGCTTGGTAGAGGCTAGCTTGACTAGGCACATCAAGAGAGAGCCACCCATTGCTAGCAATATATATTTCCCGATAGGAGGAGCCAAAGAAGGGCATTGCAAAGCCCAGATTAATTGGCTCACTTATTCCGTCGTCAGAGAGAGCAAGAATACTTCCGTTGCTTACATCGATCCATTCGTTTTGTGTAATGGCGAATGGCGCACGCGAGACCGAAAGATTAGGCGTAATACTACCTGTCGCCGACAAAGCTGGACGCCAATTTCCCCCACCATCAAGTGAGTAGCTTGCCCGAACCGAAACCTGGGCATTCGGAAGCGGCGCAGCAGGAGCATACAATGTGTAAGAAATTGGTACTACCGGCCCCTCGATTGTCTCAGCAATGCTATATGAAGGGCTGTAAGGCGTATTACCAGGTCGCTTGACATTAACATAGAGATATCCATTGAGCGGCTGATCGTACGAGTAAACATCAATGAACTTGCGACCAGTACTTAGTTCATTATTGTCGGCTATTATTTCACTTCCACCGTCACCGTTAAAGTCGGCAAGGTGCACACGCCTAGTAGCCAAGGAGCCGAATCGGCGGCCCGCTGTAAAACTGCGGCCACCTCGGTTGAGGTATATAATATTCTGCGGGTCAAAAAGATTTTCTCCGACAGGAACAATGCTGCCGAACACAAGATCTAACTGACTATCTCGATTGACATCGCCGATCACCACACTTGTAACTAAATATCGAGAACTAAAGCAAGTGAATTGCGCCATAAGTGGTCGAAGTTCATTGATACTGCATTCTACGCCAGTAATAGGGCCAGCATAGAAAGTGGCGCGCATAGCACCTTGCGTGCCGATAGGATTATTGTAGTATACAATTGAAACTCCTGTCTCGTTGCTGGTCGCAATATCGAGATCACCGTCGCCGTCAAGATCTCCAACTGCCACTCCTGTTGTCGTACTCGACCCAGAACCAAAGTTTATCCTATCACTCGCCGGATACATCCCGCGTCCATCATTCATATACACTTGGCTCTGGCGCCCGTTCCTTCCCACTATTATATCTAGATCTCCATCACGATCAATGTCGCCAAGTACCAATGCAGATAGATTTTCAATAACATCTGACTGTACGGTAAGAAGGGTTGGCTCGGCTCCTGTAGTGGGCAACATATTCAAGAGGATACGCAAGCCATTTGATGAGCCAAGAACAAGGTCGACATCTTTATCACCATCAAGATCGCCAGCTAACACAGCGACAACTTGGTCTAGTTCACTTAGCGTTGGACCGGCACTGAATACACCATTACCATCATTCATGTAAATTATGCTTGATGCACCAGAACGAGCGACAACAAGATCTAGGTCGTTATCGTTGTCGAGGTCAGCAAGCGCCATCGCACTCGTGTTATCTACTCTTATTATCTGCCCAGTGAGTTTTGTTGGATTGGTCGGGCTTTGACAATTAGATGTAAATGAGTCTATATCAGAATTACTGCTTCGATTGGGGCGATCAACCCGTCCGATTGCCTCCTTACTGGACGCAAGCAAGTCAACCCTACCATCTCCGTCAATATCGCCTACTACAACCGCAGTGATATCAGCACAGGATTGAACATAAAGCGATCTTTGGAGCGGAGCGCTCACATCACTGCTGACGTAGTAGAGTCCCTCAGCTTGCTCCTGACCAAATAGTAAATCATCAAAATTATCGCTGTTAATTCTTCCGACAGCAATACGCGCCGTGGAATCCGATCTCGCATTACTTGGTGGCAGAGTAAATTCTTCAAACGACAATGAAAGACTTGCACTTTGCTGAAAAACTCGAAATCCTTTAGCGAACCCCAGTATTAAGTCGGGTTTCAGATCCCGGTTAATGTTCGCCACAGCTACGTCAGTAACTTCCTGCGTGATAAACCCCCCAACTGGTATGCCAACCTGATTAAGTGTTAAACCATCTGGCGAAGTTTTATTAAAGGTGTAAACTCGATTGCCAACGATAATTTGTGGTACGCCCCCTTCAAGAAGATCGGTAATCAAGACACTTTTTGCAGGAGGAAGAAAATCGTCGATACGATCCGGTGAGATCGAATTTACAGTTAATTCTTGCCTTGTAAAGTTTAAATTATTACTATTTACTGCACCAAGGTAAATTCTCGTCTCAGCATTTGTAGAAATTATCAAGTCAGGTGCGGGTTCGGTTCCAGAATTGACACCAGCAGCAATATTCGCGATGTCAATATCCGTAATAACCTGGCCAACGGAAATGTCAGAAACGCTTCCGAGCTCTGTAATTTGAAGTACGCCATTTCCATCAATAGAGGAGCGAAAAATCTGCACAGAATTACGCTTTGCCAGAGCAATCAAATAACTGTTAGACAATTCAGATGTCACATCGACAGCCACGTTCTCCCATGAGAGACCAAGGTCACCCGGGCCGCCAAAGGATTCACACGTCGGCCTTATTATCTTATCATTGGCGGCATTTTCAAATAAGGCACTGCTAAATTGATAGATACAACTCTCGCCATTTTCGTGAATCGCAATAACCTCGTGACGATTGGCTACTGCCGCTAATGCAAGAATATCACTCCGAGTTGATGGGGGCGCGCTTCTAGCAAAGGTGTATGGCTCAGAAAAATTCTCACTTCCGTTATTTAGAAATACCTTGCCAGCACAAGCGCTATCGTCAGGTCTGCAATTGCTGTCATTCTGTCCCAATACTACATCATCGAGACCATCCCCATTAAGATCAGTAAGAATAATCGCTTGCGTAGAATATGAACCGCCAGGTAGAAGTTGTCCTTCCTTGAAGGTATTTGTCACCTGATCTGTCTGAGCCGACGCGGGTCGGGAGAAAGAGATGAGAAAAAGAGTAAAGCCAACCGCAACCAGTAGCGAAAGGACAAACACACGACCGAGAGGTATGACTACCATGGGTGTTTTAAACATCGGAACCTCCCTACAATCAACCTTGGTAATCAGGGGGTAGTCGGCTAAAAAGGCTTGCGCTCTCAGCAATATCGAACTGGGCACCGAGGCGAACAAATGTCTGGTGCGCGGTCTTTAAATCCTCGGCGGCCAAACGTATTTCATGTGTTACAAGATACACCTCACTGCGGCGCATCAAGCTACGCGCTTCCTCGAATGGATCATCGACAAGCCGCTGTAAGCTCTGTCCTATGTCTTCAAGTGCGAGCCGGTTTTTGCCTAATGCAAGCAGTGCTTCACTGCGTGTCCGTAGACTAAGCCCTTCATCGTATTCATCCTTGCGTGTGTGCGCGAGCGAGAGAGCGAGTTCAGCGTAGTAGAGTGCTTCTTGTTGGTGCTTAGTCGCTCTACAAAGCTCGCTATGGCGACGAGCAAGTTCCGCTTCACGCTCCTTTAAGCCAGTAGATGTTACGAGAGCGCCTGCCTCGTTCAGAAGTAGTTCTGTTTCTTCAATGTGATTGAGGCGTAGAGAAAGTTCGGCTAGGGCTGAGAGACAGTAGATTACCATATAATTTTGTTCCAACTGTCGTGCATCCGCAAGGCCATTTGTTAGATAACGCTGCGCCGTATCTGCATCACCTCGGCAAAGAGCGAGGTTGCCAAGGTTATATTCTATCAAGACGCGCAAACCACGAACACCTAAGCGGTCAACTTTTGCTAGTGCCTCTTGGTAATCAACAATTGCGCGATCCCAGTCGCCAATAGACCAGCGTGCCATTGCCAACTCTTTTTGGACATCAAGGATCCGATAAGGATCGTCAATTCGCAGGCATAAACTCCACGCCTGCTCCAAATCATGCAGTTCCTTACGCAAATGCCCACGCTCTCCATGCAAAAGAGCTCGTATTAAAAGAGCATCGATGTGGGCCGGGCTTGGGTCTGCTGGCAGCTCTGTCAGGGCGCGCTCAACCGACGCTAACGCCTCAGCGCTCTCACCTAGTGCATTCTGAACAGCTGCGATAGTCACTTGTAGCATAGCAGCCTGCATACTTAGGCCATCCTTATATGCAATAGCGAGGCCTTGCTGAAGATATGAAAGAGCTTCAATTGGTTTCTCACGCTGAAGTATTCTTCCTAATGCGAGGGAGGTAGTGACAGTCAAACGTCGTGCCTCTTGGGTAGACGGAAGAGTACTAATCGCTGCAATCGCTTCTTCCAAAATTATACGAGCACGGTCTCTTTGACCAATGAGCCCATACGCCCGACCACGAGCAACGAGCACTGCGGCCCAATCAGCATTCTGTAAGTTACTTGCAGAAAATCGATTAAGTAAGTCTACCAATCTGGTGAGCCCACCTCGATTTATTATTGTCCAAAGCTCTGCAACGACTATATCAGCCGCACGCTTTTGCTCATTAGCACGATGGAAATGGGTAGCTGCAAGCAACGGATCACGCTCAGGGCTTTCGGAAACAAAAAATTCCGCTGCCTTGAGATGTAGCTTGTTACGGAGTAAGAGGCGCATCTCGTCGTAGTAATAGTGCTGTAACAAAGCATGCTGGCGATGTTCTCGCCCGTTCGGCCCTTCGTTAACAATTAATAGCCCACGCCCTACGAGGCTTCGTATCCAACGCCGCGGCTGCAAGTCCAGAATCGCTCCAATGGCATCGCGAGTACCACCATAACCAAGCAGAACAGAAACTGCCTGCATAACGACACGTTCCTCAGTCTCAAGTCCCTGATCAACTTGTTCCTGAAGAAAACGTTCAACATTATCGACATTTAGTAGATCACTAACAACACTAGCATGATTAAGAGTTCGCTTTAAAAGATCCGCAGCAAGCACCAAGAGGTATGGATTACCGCCTGTTTGCTTATATAAGTCAAGAAGAATTGGTTCGGGAAGTTGAAGACCACTGTTCGCGAGAAACGTCCCAGTACTATCTATATTAAGACCCTCTAGCACATTGATTGCCGAGGATTCAACGAATTCGGGCAATTCGCGAGCTATAAGGATAATCTGGATTCGGTACGCTTCGTGCTGTAGGCGCGCAACAAGTTGTTCAAACACACTATCATCTACTAAATGTACATCGTCGAGACAGAGCAAGTAGTCATTCTCGCTAAGGGCTTGTATCAGATAAGCGATCTGCGTCTCAACAGGCTGCGCGTGCGCTCCGCTAAGCCGAGCAGCCTCTAAGCTGCGCCAAAGTTCGTCATGTCCATGGTGAGCAAGGAATGCGGCTAGATCCCATATCAGGGCGTTGATACCCTCATTTTCATGAAACTGATGCCAGAAAACAGGTTTCACGTCGCTAGCTTGTCGGGCGATAGTAGCGGCAAGTGCTGTTTTTCCAATGCCTGGCATCCCGATAATAGCTAACCGCCGATTGTCGGATAATTGTGTGGTGAAAGACTCCAAATTAATGGCACGACCAATCAGTGCTCCGACCTCGGGAATTCCTGTGGGCTTGGGGGGAGGGGGAATGGATCTCTCAGTGCGCTTAGCCTCATGCTCAGTCCAGATACATCCATTGCGTAGGCGAAGAAATAGCACGGGCATCCAATAGTCAATTTGCTCACGGATAGCGCCACGCGCAAGCGCCACAGCCCGATCAAGCTGGCCATCACGCTGGATTTCCGCAAAAAACACGGGCATAAATTCGGCAACGCTGGAAATTGTCACCGTGCCTTGCATAGCAAGCACAGCGGGAATTCCGCTCTCTGCCAACTGTGGGCCAAGCCCTGCGAGAGCGCCCGTGTCACTAATAGTTGGCTCTATCGTAGAAAAGGCGCTCTGGCAGGAGGCAAGTACAACAAGGCATGGACGATCAGTAAGCTCTTGCAGTCGGGCAGCAAGTTCAAGCCCTGACACCCGGCTGACCTGTCCCGCCTCATCTTCAAGCCAAAGCCAGATCTTGCCATCTACTTGGCCTCCGTGGCAGACAAGGTAAAGGATTTCGAAGCCCTGACGCAACTGATCAATCATGGCCTTGAGCGTTGCGCGGCCTAGACCTGCGAGCTCCGTAAGGGGTATCTTGGTGAGTACGACCCGGGCACGCTCCAGTTCACCATGAACGTCTATCGGAGGGAGATGGAACGCATCGAGGTTCGTAGGGTTCGCCACGACAACCAGGGCACGGAGCGTACCACGAGGGCGAAGGCGGATAGGTCGCCAATCGCCGCTGGCAAGGTAGCGTGAAAACAGCACTTGCTCACTCAGCAGGAACGCCTGATCAGTATCAGGATGGCGCAACATCTCCCAACGCAAGGTATGCAGTTCTGGTGCGCTCGGGCCAATGAATAGGCGCACTCGCAGCCCAATGTCGAGTGAGTGGACGCTTGCAAACACCTGAGCGAGGGCGATGCGTAGCGCAGGGGACGCAAACAAACATGCAGTGAGCACCCGTCCATACGCCACATTGTCAAGTTCGAGCTCGCGAAGAGCGACGAAGTCAAATTGGACGAGTGCGTCATCACCTGACGTCACCCGAATATCGGTTTGCCCATCGGGCTGGCTAAAGCGCAACTCGACTAAGTAGCGCGCAGCATCTCGCCGGTGCAGGCCGAGCTCAAGATCGGCAAAGCGCAATTGCATCGTGCGCCTCCACGGTAACGCGGGGAAGCGCTACAACTGATGTGCAGATGAGCATGGCGGTACGCACACGGAGGTGTAGGATGGACATGAGGGCCCGGAGTAAATATTTGGGTGCGGGCGCTTGGAGTTCTAGGGCGTATTATCAGCTATTGAGCGGATATAGTCAAGTGTAGAAATACTCACCCTCAGGGCTTGAGCAAAGTCAGACGGGGGTGAAGGCAGCTCGCGCTAAAGCACGGTCGAAGGCGTAGGCGAAGCGACGCTGCACTGCTGCCAGATTTGTCTCGCCACTCGACAGTACCAGACTGACCACGACGTTGTTCAACGCCGCATTGGTGTGTGGCGCTTGCCCTCGCCGCAGTTGACAGGCATCTTCGTGCAGCGTCACATCGCGCCGGTGATGCAAGCTGTTCTCGATACCCCACTCGCTTCGTGCAATGCCGAGCAACCTGCTCGGCATTGCCACCTCCTGTGGCAGGCTGGTCACACCGTAGCGCACATCCACGTGCTCGCCGAAGGCGTCCCACCAGCGCCGCTCCAGCTTAAACACCTGGGCCAGGTACGGCCAGGGTGTGTCGTCGGCAAGCAGACGGCTCACCGTCACGCTGCGCTCTTCCACCCGCCCATGGCCGCTCTCGCAGGTGCGTGCCGTCGCGAAGTCGGTCGGCGGCAAGCTCCAGCCCTTTGCCACCTTCGGTGGGGTGAACAGCTCGCTGATGTCCCACAGCAGGCGCGGCTGGTTGCCGCCCACAAGCCACAGCTAGTCGCCGTTGGCCTCGACAATGCTCGTACGCACGGCGCGTTGGGCGTGCAGGCATCGCCCACCACGACCACGCCCGCACGTGGCAGCTGCGCCAGCACGGTTGGGGCGACCACAAGCTCGTTCGCCTTGCCCTCGACCAGGGCTTGCGCCAGCACGACCCCCCGCTCAGGGAGGAAGGCAGCCAGCAGATGCACCCCGCGGCTCTGTCCGGCGGGAATGGTGCCGCGCAGAGTCTTGCCTTCGAGGGCGAGCACCGTGCGGCCACGCTCGGGTACCTCAGCGCGGTGCTGCTGGGCAAGGAAGAAGCTGGTGAGGCGCGCTTCCCGCGCCGGCAGATCGCTGGCGTGACCAAAGACGCGGCGCCAGGTGGCCTGATGCGGCATGGTGCGCCGCGACAAGCCGAACAGGGTGGTGCGTTCTGCGGCCCGCAACTGCGCCCAGTCGCTGATGGCTTTTCAGCGACGAGAGCCGACTAGTTTGGCAAGCACGGCCGTGAGGAGGAGGGGGACAAGCGGATAGCGTAGGCCGCGCCGCTTGCGCTGATCCACCAGCGGTGCGAGCTGCTCGGCTCATGCCGTCAGGCTGAAGGCAAACGGCACGTCAGTGGGCAGGGCAAAGGTGAACGTGGGAGTGGTATCATCCATCAGGAACACCTCGCTTGTCAGGATGGCGGTGTGATAGCTCCATCCTAACAGACCAGGTGTTCCCGCGTACCACCTGCTCCTGACTTTGCTCAAGCCCTGTACTCACCCTAGCATCTCCATGCCGCGTCTTCAAACTGCTCGTCAACCTCGCCTCATTGGTCAAAGAGGCGGCAACAGTTCTTGAATGGGAAGGCACCCCTCACCCCAAGCTGCTCGGCGCCCAGCCTTCTAGCACCTGAACCAGTAGCCCAGTTAGGCTAGAACTCCAAGAACCTGACTCCCAATGCCTGCACGCCCCGATCAGTACTAAACTCTACTCATGGCTCTGCTGTGGGGAAATGGGTAGATCCAGCAGGGCTAAGCTTCTGGAGCGCATACCCTTTTAGCGTTCCTGGCCGCACACTGTCTTGCCATTGAAATACCGCTCGCCGTCGGACCACCTCGCCACGGAGATCGTCGGCGCAAACGAGCTCAATACGGCTTGCCGACGGGCCCCAGGCGAAGCGAACACATTCGACCTCACGCCTACCTTCTATCTCCTGGAATCGTAGGAGGGCATACGCAGCCTCCGGCGCCGAGACGAGACGTTCGTCAACGATTGGCACGCTCAGTACAATTTTGGTCGTCGTTGAACTGCTCAAGAACGGGTTATCAGGCTCTTGGTGTAGCGTTATGGTTAAAATGAGCTGATCGCCAGGTAGCCATGAAAGCCTGGTGTGAATGTTGCTTGCTGCCTCGAGCCGCCGAAGGTTAACAGTGCTTAGGCGCCCGGGAAGCACCTCCTGCTCCAGCGTCCGCTCGACTGGCTCCGACTGCGGCTCTTTGACAAAGACGAGCTTCGAGGAAAGCCCTTCTGCTGTCAGTTGCTCCAGGCTAAGCAGCGCCTTCCCCCCTGGTGACGGCTCCTCCCAGTCGTAGCGGACGTTGATGACGCTGTCGGCGTTGTACTGTCGTCTGTCCGTCGCGAGGGTGAGGCTGCGCATTGTCGTCGCAGGAGCCGATCAACCTGCTGCCGGATCGCCAGGCCGAGACCTTGGCCCAGTGGCTCCAGGATCATCCCGGCGTGGAGATCATCACCCGTGATCGCGGGGGAAGCTACGCCGAAGGCGCACGGGAAGGGGCACCCGATGCCATCCAGGTCGCCGACCGCTGGCATCTCCTCAAAAATGTGGGTGATGCGCTCTTGAAGGTGTTCCAGGCTCACCACCAGTTGCTGGAATGCGCGCTCACCGCTGATAAGTCGGCGGCGACCGCGCATTCCGCTAGCCCATCCGCATCGGAACGCCTACCGGCATCGGAACCGCCCGTGCCCAGCGTCCTCGTCGCCCCCGCGCCATCCCGACGCACGCAGGAACACGATGCATGGGTGGCAGTGAAAGCCGCTCGGCACGCCCATGTGCATGCCCTTCACGCCCAGGGCTGGTCGCTGCGGGCCATCGCCGCCGCGACCGGCCTGGATCGGCGTACCGTCCGCACCTATCTTCGCGTGACCGTCCTACCAGTGGCGGTACGTGGCCCGCGCCCAAGCGTTCTCGACGCCTACACCCCCTATCTGATCGCACGCTGGAATGCGGGCTGCCGCAACGCGATGCAGCTCCTCGATGCGATCCGGCTCCAGGGCTATCCGGGGCAACGCGCGATCCTGAAGCACTATCTCACCACCCTGCGCAAGGCGCAGGGGCTGGCCCCACGCAGCCGCAGCATCCTGCCGGGCGCAACGGTGGTGGCCCCTCCGCGCACCATGCCGACGCTGCGGACGCTGGTGTGGGCCGTCATGCGGCGCCCAACGAAACGCACGCACGACGAAGCCACCTGGGTTGCCCAGATCCGAGCGGCACACCCCGCGGTGAATGGTTCTCTCAGATTAGCCGAGGATTTTGCCGTCATGGTGCGTGAGCGCCAGCACGCGCAGCTCGACGGCTGGCTGGAACGGGCGCAGCAGCCGGGCCTGCCGGCGTTCACCAACCTGGCCAAAAGCGTGCGCCAAGACGCCGCCGCGGTGCGCGCCGCCCTCACCCTACCCTGGTCGAACGAGTACGCTGCATACTGCACCTCGTCACCTGCTTGACCATCATATTTCACTTCGATTCGCTCGGCGCCGACGGCGTGGGCGCTGGTCCAGCGGCTCGAACAAACACGAACCACGGTCATTGTAGCGCGCCCCCTGGATATATCCATTGCGATACCATCGCCAAACAGTCGCCTCTTGCACCTTTAGCCGCGCCGCGACCTCCTCAACCGTCAGCATGCCCGCTTCCCGCAGCCGCGCGTAGCGGCTCTTCAGTCCATGGTGCCGCCGTAGCTGGGAGACATGCATCGCCTCAAACGGTAGCCCGGCGAAGGTCTGGTAGCCTTCACGGTTCAGCTGCTCGGCAATTTCCGCATCGGTGAAGCTGTCCAGTATAATGGCCCAGTTTGTCGAGACACCAAATCGGGCGAGTATCCGTGCAGTCTGCTCCCTTCTTTGCTACAAAACGCTTGACAGAACCGAACAACGAAAACGAGCGATGCCTGAGCCGGTGCGGGCAGGCGGGCCGCACCACGCCAGATCCAGGCCCCGCGGGGCCGTATAGATAGATGCGCGCAGCGCCTTCCACCAGATGGCCCAGCGCGGGCTTGCGCGCAGCGGCCTGGAGCGGCGTGGTAGCTGACGCCCCTGCACCGGCCGGCGCGCGTGGCCGCGCGTGACCGCTACGCGGCAGCCCTGGTGAAGTAGACCTCCGCCGGCGGACGGTAGCCCAGAGACTGGTGGAGCCGCCGCGCGTTATAGGTGTGGATACACTGACCTAAGGACTGGCGGGCCTCGCGGGGCGTGGCCCAATCGTGTAAAAACACGTGGTCGTACTTGATGGTTCTCCAGAGACGCTCGGTAAAGATGGTATCCAAGGCGCGTCCTTTGCCATCCATACTCAAGCGGGCGCCTGATGTGAGCACCAACTCGGTGAACTGCGGGCTGGTAAAGTGGCTGCCCTGGTCGGTATTCCAGAGCTGGGGCGTCGCGCGGGCGAGCGCCT
>Ga0335394_10004377_pt1 | contig 16065 bp, 10 predicted proteins | sample MAT03_FD_205741 | JGI IMG/M metagenome (GOLD analysis project Ga0335394, IMG submission 205741) | Freshwater microbial communities from Lake Fryxell liftoff mats and glacier meltwater in Antarctica - MAT-03 (spades assembly) (version 2) ... | reverse complement strand
GGCGAAGAAGGCGCGCGACGCGTTGCTGGGGAATCGCGACGTCGCAGTGATCGGGTGCGGCGCGCTCGGGCTGACGGCGGCGATCACGGCGCAGCGCATGGGCATGCGCGTGACGATCTTCGCCAAGCAGCGGCCGCCCGACGTACGGTCGTCGCGGGCCACAGGCGTGTGGAGTCCGGACTCGCGCATTGCGCTGACGTCAGCCGTTGCCCCGGAGTTCGGCGCGCAGTGGGAAGCCATGGCCCGGACGTCGATGGCGACCTATCAGAGCTATATCGGCCTGCCGGGCACGCCGATCGAGTGGACCGGGGCGTAACGAGTCGCGCATCGCCGACATCACGCCGGACGAGCAGGAGTTGCCGGCCGGTACCCACCCATTTCCCACGAAGTACGCCAGTCGCACCTCGCGGATAAGGTTCAACGCCGCCGACTACTCGCGCCAGCTGATGAACGACTTCCTGATTGCCGGTGGCGCCATCGAGACCAGGGAGTTCCAGTCGCCGCAGGATGTGGCCTCGGCGCCGCAGAAGGTGGTCGTCAACTGCCCGGGGTACGGGGGCAGGACACTGTGGTCGGACGAGAGTATCGTGCCGGTGCGGGGACAGATCACCTGGCTGATTCCGCAACCGGACGCCCACTACAGCCTGCTCTACAAGGAGCTGATGGTGGTGGCGCGACGGGATGGCATCGTCGTGCAGCCGATTCCAGGCGGCGACGACTTCGGCTGGAACGACGCCAGCGAGGCACCAAACGCGAAGGACGCCGAAGCGGGGGTCCTGCTGCTCAAAGAGCTCTTCGATCGCATGGCGGCGAGAACGTGAATTTCAGCGCCAACTGCATCTGACGCCCGGGCAGCGCCTGGAAGATCTTGACGAAATCCGGCGAGTCCGCGTTACGGTTCGGAATCAGGAAGTTGGTGCACCGGCGAGTCGTAGATGACCGACGCCGTGAAGCGGAGCGTGCGGTTGTGGCCGGCCAGGCCAAACTCGTCACGGGCGTAGGCCCTCTAGTTGCCCGTGTCGCCGGCACCGCCGTCGTTCACGTTGTTGAGAGACCGTAAGGCCAGGCTGGCCGACGGCGAGTCTACGGGACCTGAAGACGTCGTAGTCTAGCGCGCGCGCCGACCCCAGCCCTGGCGCGAGGGCGATCGACCGCCTGTTCTCTTTCGAAGTGCTGAATCAGCAGACCGACTGCGTCATCGGTCTGTCAGGCGACGATCGCATCGTCTACGTCAACGACCGCTGGGACGACTTCGCCGCCGCCAACGGCGGCCAGCCCGGCATCCGAGCACATTGGGATCTCGGAGCCCACTACCTGGCAGCCATCTCGGAGGTGCTCGTGCCGTTCTACCGCGACCTGCTGGCGCGGGCACGACGCGCGGTCGACTCCCCGCACCCGGTGAGTCATCAGTACGAATGCTCGACGCCGACGCGCTATCGCCGCTTCAACATGCTCTGCTACGCGATCAGCGACGGGTCGTGCGTGCTCATCGTCAACTCGCTCATGGCCGATCGCCCGTTCGCTGACGGCGAGCGACCCAGCCACGTGGCTGACGAGATCCACTATCGGGACGCCGAGGGCGTCGTTCGCCTGTGCGATGTCTGCTACGTGTACTACTATCCGACGCCGGCCGATCCCCCGAACCTGATGTCACGAGGCAGATAGCAGACGCGTGATCACCGCCATCAAGTCCTCGGTCGAATTGGGCTTGTGGATGACATCCCTCACCCCGACCGCGCGCGCGTCGTCGCGCAGTGCCTCGGTGACGAAGCCTGAGACGATCACCACCGGCAAGTCGGGCCGAATCTCGCGCATCGCGCGCGCGACATCGAGCCCGGACGCCTTGGGCATGTTGAAATCGCTCACCACCAGGTCGAAATTAGCTGGGTTCGCTCGTACTGCGGCCAGCGCCTCCTCGGCCACCTCGAATCCGCTGAACCGAAAGCCCCGTTTCTGCAGCAGCCGCCGCATGAGGAACACCGTCGATTCGTTGTCATCCAGGTAGAGCACATGCCTGCCACTGCCGTGCTGTGCCAGCGGCGTCGCCACCCGAGGGACAACCGGATCCGACGTAGTCCTGGCGGGTAGATAGATATCGAACACGCTACCTTCGCCCGGCGCGCTCCTGAGCGTGATGGCACCGTGGTGTGCCGTGATGATGCCGTGCACCACCGCCAGCCCGAGGCCCGTGCCGCGGCCCTTGGGCTTGGTGGTGAAGAACGGTTCGAACACCCGCGCCTGGGTCGCCGCGTCCATGCCCTGACCATCGTCGCTCACCGCGATGTGCACGTAGCGCCCTGCCGGCACGTTTTCGCGCTGCCGCGCTGCCGCTTCGTCGAGTTCCACTGCGTTCAGGTCGAGCCCGATACTTCCCGTGCTGCCATTCAACGCGTGCCAGGCGTTGGTCACCAGGTTGATCAGCACCTGCGTGAGCTGCGCGGCATCGACACGGGCACACAGCGGCGCCTCCGCCAACGTCACGTTGAAACGCACTACCGGCGGCAGCGTGGCGCGCAGCAAGCGGATGGTTTCTTCGAGGATCGGGCGCAGCGGCTGGTCGATGAATTCCTGAACCTCCTTGCGGCTGAAGGTGAGAATCTGGTCGACCAGTAACTTGGCGCGTTGGCCGGCGCGGGCTATTTCCGTCAAGCTCACTTGCACCAGTTCCGGGTTGTGCACTTCCTCGCTCGCCAGGTCCACGTTGCCGATGATCACGCCCAGGATGTTGTTGAAGTCGTGCGCGACACCGCCGGCGAGCGTGCCCAACGCATCCATCTTCTGCGCCTCGCGCACTTGTACTTCAAGGGCGTCGCGCTGTCGTTCGGCAGCGATCCGATCGCTGATGTCGCGCAGGATCACCGAATACAACTGCCGCCCCTGGACCTCCACGTGCGAGATCGACGCCTCAGCGGGGAATTCTTCGCCATTCGAACGCACGCCATGGACATGGCCGAGCCGGCCCATCGCGCGAGTGGTGTCTTGGCCCTTGCCAAAGTTCCGCATCTGTTCGGCGTGGCCGGGGCGGAAGCGCGGCGGAATGAATCGGCCGAGGGACTGGCCCATGGCCTCGGCGGCCGAACAGCGGAACAGGGTGCTGGCCGCGGCATTGAACACGACGACGCGCTGCATCTCGTCGACGGTGATGATGGCGTCCATCGCCGCATCGACGATGCTCGCCATGCGATCTTTCGTTTCGCGCAGGGCCATTTCAGATAATTTTCCCGCGGTAACGTTCTCATGCACCACAACGATATTGCCGCTCTCGTCGTGAAAGCGCGTCACCTTCGCGACGAACCAGCGCTGTTCCGTGCTGGAATGGCAAGGGTATTCAAGCGTGAATTCACCGCACCTGCCCTCCATCACACTGCGGATACCTGCCGCCATCGATTCCGATTCGTCCGCCTTCGGGCCGCTTGCGGATTCGCAAATCTCCAGATAATTGTTGCCGATGCCGTAAGTCAGATGTGCCTGTTCCGCATCGGTCGTGTCGAAAAAATCGCGCCATGCCTGGTTGACCGTCAAGATCGTGCCGGTTCTGTCGCATACGCACATGTGCGCGGACAAGGCGTCGATAGTGGCATGGGCAAACACATCCGAAGCAGCAAGCGCCCGCTCCATCTGAGTGCGCTCGGTCATTTCCAGCACGGCGCCCATCATGCCAATCACTTCGCCGGTCTCCGACCGGAGCGGAAAATAGTTGCCGATCCAATCGCGCTTGTGGCCCGGGTCTTTGGGCGTCTCGCCGTGGATCTCGACGTTCAGCACGGATTCGCCGCGCTCAACAATCGGGCGATACGCTTCCCTCAGGAAAGAGGCGAGGTCGGGCACGATCTCTTCGAGCGTCTTGTCGAGGTGATGCGCGACCGAAAAGCCGTTGATCTCCGCCATGCGCTCGTTGATGCGCTCGAAGCGATACTCGCGATCGCAGGTGAACAGGCCGATCGGCGAATGCGCGTAGATCTGTTCGATCTCGCGGAGGCGCTGGCGCGTTTCCGCCTCGCTGCGGCGCAACGCCTCCTCCGCCTGCTTGCGCGCGCGCCGCTCAACGGTTTCCCGGAGCCCGCGTACGACGGCCGGACCCAACCGCGCGCTATGGTTCTTCAGCACGTAGTCGCTCGCGCCGGCATGCATGGCGGCGACGGCGGCCTCCTCGCCGAGAGTGCCGGACATGAGAATGAACGAGATGTCCAGCCCGCGCTCCTTGAACAACGCCAGCGCCTCCAAGCCGTCGAACTGCGGCAGTTTGTAGTCCGCCAGAACGAGCTCCCAGCCGTGGTCGAGTTGGGCCAGGTAATCGGCTTTCGTCTGCACCACCATGATCTCGGGCGCGAAGCCGGCCGCCTCCAGCGTCGCGCGGATCAACTCGGCGTCCTTCGGATCGTCTTCCAGGTGCAGGATGCGCAGCGGTGTTGTCATTCTTGTGCTCCCGTTCCGCGCGCCTCTGGCTCGCTCTTCGGATCGGCGAGCGGCACTTCATTCAGGATCGCCCAGAAGACACCCAGGGTCTTGACCGCCTCGACGAACTTGTGGAAATCAACCGGTTTGACCACGTAGGCGTTCACCCCGAGCTGGTAGCTGGCGATCAGATCCGGTTCCTCGCGGGACGACGTGAGCACCACGATGGGCACCAGCCTCAGCTGCTCGTCGGCCTTCACCTGGCGCAACACCTCGAGGCCGCTGACCCTGGGGAGTTTGAGGTCCAGGATGACGACCACGGGATTGCGGGCATCCCGCGTCTGGAACTTCCCGCGGCGATACAGGTAGTCCAGGGCCTGGGCGCCATCGCGGACGACGTCCACCGCGTTGGCGAGTTGGTATTCTTCGAGGGCGGTGAGGGTCAGTTCCACATCCTTGGGATCGTCTTCCACCAGCAGAATGCGTTTGATGGAGGTCATGTCGCTTTTCTTTCCGTGTGCGTGTGTTCGGTTGGTTTGGGCAGTGAAAAATAGAAGGTGGCGCCTTCGCCCAGCACGCTCTCGGCCCAGGTGCGGCCGCCGTGGCGCGTGATGATGCGCCGCACATTGGCCAGTCCGATGCCAGTGCCTTCGAATTCTTCCGTGGCATGCAGCCGCTGGAACACCCCGAAGAGTTTCTCGACATACTGCATGTCGAATCCGACGCCGTTGTCGCGGATGAAGAAGACATGCTCACGCTCGTTTTCCGTGCAGCCCATGTGCAGCGTCGCCTCGTCGCGCGACTGGGTGAACTTGAGCGCGTTGGAGAAGAGATTCGTCAGCGCCGCGCGCAGCAGAGTCGCGTCGGCGTTGACGCCCGGCAGGGGGGCAATGTGCCAGGCGATCCGCCGCCCCTGCGTTTCGGGGTGAAAGCCCTGGATGACTTGCTGCACCAGCGCGTCGAGGTTCACCGGCTCCTGGCGCAACTCCGTGCGCCCCGACCGCGCGAAGGCCAGCAGAGCGTCAATCAACTGGCCCATCCGCACGGCGGATTCCGAGATGAAGGTGATATGTCGCCGGGCCTGGTCGTCGAGCTTCGCGCGGTCGTTCTTGTGCAGCAATTCGGCGAATCCCGTGAGGTGGCGGAGCGGCGCGCGCAGATCGTGCGAGACGGAGTAGGAGAAGGCTTCAAGTTCCTGGTTGACCACTTGGAGTTCGGCGGTGCGGTCGCGGACGCGCTGCTCCAGTTCGGCATTGAGCCGGCGGACTTTTCCCTCCGCTTCTTTCTGGTCTTCGATCACGCTCAAGAGCGTGCGCCGCGAGCGATCAGCCAGCGTCAGATTTCCCCTGGCTTCGCGTTCGGCCTGCGTCCGTTCAACGATCTCCCGTTCCAGCTCCGCGGTGAGCTGGTTCAGCGCGACGTTCTTATCCTCCAACGAACGGACGAGATGCTCGTTGAACTGTTTCATGGTCACCAACTCCGGAACCGGTTCGGCGGTGGCGCGGTGGGGACTCGCTGTTTGCCGGGTCGCATCTCGGAGCGCATCCAAGATCGCCTTGAGCGGTGCCGGCTTGTGCAGGAAACCGTCCGCTCCGGTCTGCAGTGCGAACGCTTCGTCTTCCGCCGAAGTGAAGGACGCCGTATAAAAAATGAATGGCAGGTCGCGCCAGCGCTTGCTCTGGTTGACGACGCGGCTGAGATTGAAACCGTCCATTCTCGGCATCAAAATATCCGAGATGATCGCGTCGATGGTTTGTCCTCCCAGAACCGCGAGGGCTTGCTCGCCATCGGCCGCTTGCAGCGTCTCCAACCCTTCGGCCTGGAGCATCGCACACAGGAGCTTCCGGTCGGTTTCGTTGTCATCGACCACGAGAATCCTGGTGGCTTCTCTTGGCGTGCTGGCAGCGCGGGGCGCCAGAAAGGCCGCGACCTGTCCGAGCAGTTTGCGAGTGTCGATCGGCTTGGTGATGTAGCCCGCGCAGCCGGCGGCGAGCGCCTTTTCCTCGTCGCCCTTCATCGCAAAGGCACTGAGCGCTACGATGCAGATATCGCGTGTCTCCTCCGCGGCCTTGAGTTTGCGGGTCAGCGCGAGGCCGTCCATGCCGGGCAGCGCGATGTCCATCAGGATCAGATCGGGCCGCGTGTGCGCCACCACGGCGAGCGCCGCTTCGGCGTCCACGGCCTGCAGCATCCGATGGCCCTCGAATTCGAGCAGGTGGGAGACGAGTTTTAGATTCGTGGGGTTGTCTTCCACGACGAGAATGGTGGCCGGATTCATGATGCGTCCACCTTCCAGTTCCGCGGCAGAAATGCCGTAAAGGTGCTGCCTTGGCCAGGCTCGCTCACGACGGCGATGCGGCCGTGCTGCAATTCGACGATCTTGCTTGTGAGCGCGAGGCCGAGGCCGGTGCCCTCGTATTTGCGGGCGACGCCAGCATCGAGTTGCTCGAACTCCCGGAATAGCCTGGAGAAATCCTCCGGCCGGATGCCGATGCCGGTGTCCTTCACGGCGACGGAGAATCCGTCACCAATTTCCGGCTGCGCGCTGATCTCCACGTGACCGTCGTCGTCGGTGAATTTCACCGCGTTCGACAGCAGGTTGTAGAGCACCTGCTTGAACTTCCGCTGGTCGATCGTGACGACCGTGAGTGCCGGCGAGACCACCTGCGTGATGTGGATGCGCTTCTTGATCGCGAGAGCTTTCGCGACCGCACAGACCTCCTCGATGGCGCGGGCCAAGGAGAATGTTTCCGGCGTCAGCTCCATCTTGCCGGCTTCGACCTTCGAGAGGTCGAGCACGTCGTTGATGAGCTGGAGGAGGTGTTTGCCGTTGCTGTGGATGTCACCGAGATACTCGCGCTGCTTGGGGTTGAGCGGGCCCGGCTTTTCGTCGATGAGGAACTCCGAAAAACCGATGATGCCATTGAGCGGCGTGCGCAGTTCGTGCGACATGTTGGCCAAGAACTCGCTCTTCATCCGGCTGCTTTCCTGCAGTTTGCTCTTCTCCGCCTCGGCCTGCTTGCGCGCGGTGTTGTCGGTGCCGATCAGAAGATAGCCGATGATGGCATCCTGCGCGTCGCGCAACGCCGTAACGGACACCACCGCCGGGAACCGGCTGCCGTCCTGGCGGATGTAGGTCAGCTCGTAGATGTCTTCGATTCCGCGCGAGGCTTTGTAAACCAAGGCCTCGAAACCGGCCGTAATCGGGGTGCCGAGTTCGACACTGAGCTCTTTGGCGCGCGCGATCACTTCTGACGGATCGGAAATGTCGGCCGGCGTGATCTTGTTCATCACGTCGTCGGCCGCGTAGCCCAGCATCCGCTCGGCGCCCACGTTGAAGATCTGGATGACGCCCTTCGCGTCGGTCGCGATGCTGGAGAAGTTGGCGCTGTTGAAAATGGCATTCTGCAAAGCATCGGTGGCAAGGAGAACCTGGTCGCGCCGGCGTTCAGTGATCACCTCGGACGCCTCCGCCGGGCCGGACGCGGTGCGTGGGTTGGGCGCGGTTGATGGGTTGGTTGTCATGGATTTTTACCCAGAGTCAGGTGCTCCAGATCGCGAACGCGCCGCGTGCGGCGGTCGTACCAGCCCATGTGCGCTCGACCACAGCCGCCACAGAGCGTGTTTCAGGGCGTTCATTCGGGTAACTTCGCTGGCGACTCTGCGCCCGGCAGATCCTGGCTGGGGTAACGAGCCGGCTGGTCGATTTGGCGGCAAAGTTCATTGACTTCTCGCTTGAGCTCCTGCGTGCGCTCCTCGCGGCCCAGCATGGCCTCATGCCAGCGGCGCAGCTCGTCGAGCTGCTCGTTGAGTTTCCCCTCCGCCTGCTTGCGCACGGTGATGTCGGAGAGCGTGACGAGGTGCCGCCCATCCACGGCACCGGTCAGGGTTGCGGCGCGCGCCAGAACGGTGCGCCGGGTATCGTCCTGGCAACGAACCGTCAGCTCGAGGGGCTCAAATGCGGTGCCTTCCTGCTGGGCTTTCTGCAAGCGCTCCTGCCAAGCCGTGGCAACCCACTCGCGATAGTCCGCATCCGGATAGGCTTTGTGCCACCACTCGGCAAGGGTGGGAATATCCGCCTTGGTGTAGCCGAAGGTCCGCACGAACGCGGCGTTCAGCGCGACGATGCGGAACGCGTCATCATTCAACGCCAGAGGATTCGGCGACGCCTCGAAGAGCGCGCGATATTCCTGTTCGCTCGCACGCAGCGCCGCCTCCGCCTGCTGCTGATCTTCCAGGATGCCGAGCAGCGCGTTGCGGGATTCCAACTCCTCGGTCGTGCGCGTGAGTGCCGCCGTGCGTTCCTGGACGAGCTGCGCGAACTCTGTGGCCAGGTCGCCCCGCTGTCGCGCCAGCTCGAGGTGGGTTCGCACGCGCGCCCGCAGTTCGTTGGCGGAAAAGGGCTTGACGAGGTAGTCGTCGGCGCCGGCGGCCAGTCCGCTGAGGGCCGACTCTTCACCGGCCCGCGCGGAGAGCAGGATCACGGGGATGCCGCGCGTGCGGTGGTCGGCGCGCAGGTCGCGCAGCACGCCGAAGCCATCAAGCACGGGCATCATGATGTCGGTCAGGACGAGGTCGGGCCGCGCCGCCAGCGCGGCGGCCACGGCGGAGGCGCCGTCGGCCACGGCGGTCACGTCGTAGTCCGTGCCCAGCAGGCGGAGCACGTAGTCCCGCATGTCGCGATTGTCATCCGCGAACACGATGCGCGGGCGCAGGCGGGGCAGGTGACTGTCCGCGTGCCCCGGGGCGGCGGGTGCAGCGGGTGCAGCGGCGGACCATTGCGCCGCCTGCTCGACCTCGGCGGCCACGTGGTTGCTGGGCGCAGCGTGCGCGGACGGCGCGGCGAGGTGTTCCGCAGGCAGAAGGTGTTCCGCCGGCAGATGCGCGTGGCCCGTCTTGATCGTCGCGGTGAACGTGCTGCCGCGCCCTTCCTCGCTGGCGGCGCCCACCGTGCCGCCGTGCGCTTCGACCAGCGCCTGCACGAGGGCGAGACCGATGCCGGTGCCTTCGTGGGTGCGCGAGCGCGTGCCGCGCACGCGGTGAAACCGCTCGAACACGCGCGGCAGATCGGCCGCCGCGATGCCGACACCGGTGTCGGCCACGGCGAGTGCGACGTGGTCGCCGCCCCATCGCAGCGTAAGGCGGATGCCGCCCTCGAAGGTGTGCTTGAACGCATTCGAGAGAAGATTGAGCACGACTTTTTCCCACATCTCGCGGTCCACATGGACGGGCTCGGGCAGCGCCGGGCAGTCCACCGTCAACATGAGCCCGCCCTTCTCGACCGCCGAGCGGAAGTTGCTCGCCAGTTCCGCCGTGAAGGTCGCGAGATCCGTTGGCTGGTAGCTGGCCTGTGCGCGGTGCGCCTCGACACGCGAAAAATCGAGCAGCGCGTTGACCAGCTTGAGCAGCCGCAGGGAATTGCGGTGCGCGGTGGCGATTCGCTCGCGGCGTTCGGGCGCGAGGGCACTCGCCGGCTCGGCCAGTTCTTCCTCCAACGGACCAAGCATCAACGTGAGCGGCGTGCGGAATTCGTGGCTGATGTTCGAGAAGAATTCCGTTTTCGCGCGGTCAATCTCGGCGAGCGCCGCGGCGCGCTTCTGCTCCGCCTCGCTGGCCAGCGCCCCGGCGAGCACGGCGGTGACGGCGGCGGCGAGCAGTTCATGAAAGGAAGCGTAGGCCTCGTTCATCGGCAGGCGCGTGCTGACGCCGGCCACCATGATGCACGCGGGCCGCTCGTGGCCGGGCGGCGTGAGCGGCTGGACAAAGGCGGACGCCATCGGCTCGGGATACGGGCCGCAGACCAAATCAGCGCAGCGCTGGCGCAGATCGTCCAGCCGGAGCGCCGTGTTGGTTGCGGCCACCTGGGCCAGCGGCCAGACCGCGTGGTCCTGTGTCAGGTCCACGTGGGGCGGACACCCAACGCCACCGGGCGCCAGCCCGGTGTGGGCAACGAGCCGGGCGGTGCGCGCTTCCGCATCGAGCCGGTAGAACAGCACGAAGGGCAGGTCGAGCGCGGACTCCGCCAGCGTCTGGGCGACGAGTTGCAAGGCATCGTCCAGGGACTGCGCCTCGAGCGCGTGCGCGCTCAGGTCGCGCTGCGCGCGGGTGCGACGCTGCCCGAGCATCTTGCTCGTCGTTTCGGTGACGGGATGAAACAGCCCGACCACCGCACCGGTCTCGTCTCGAATCGGGCTGAAGGAGAAGGTGAAGAAGGTTTCCTCCAGATACCCGAGCCGATCGAGGAACATCCGCTGGTCCTCGAGGAACGCCGTCGTGCCGGCCAGCGCGCTGCGGAAGGCCTCGCCGATGACCGGGAACGCCGACGCCCAGCACTGGCTGAAATCCTGCCCCAGCGCGTGCGGATGTTTGTCGCCGCAAATCGGCCAGTAGCCGTCGTTGTAGATCTGGATGTGCTGCGGCCCCCAGGCCAGCGCGATGGGGAAATTGGACGCCAGACACATATTGACGGTCGTGCGCAGGCTCGGTGGCCACGACGCGATGGAACCGAGCGGCGTCTGCGACCAATCTTTTTCACGCACCAGGCGGCTCATCTCCCCCGCGCCGACGAGCAACGGTTCGGAACCGGCGCGGGGCGGCGGGGTGGCGACGTCTGCAGGGGGATTACTCATGGCTGCCCTCCACGTGCAATTGCGTGGTCGCAGTTGTCGCGGACAAGCGGGGGCCGGTGTAACGGGCCGGCTGCCCCTGCGCGGCGAGCAGGCGATTGACCTCGTCCTTGAGGGTTTGCACGCGCTTTTCACGACCGATGGTGACGTGCTGCCAGCGCAACAACTCCGCGAGTTGGTCGTCGATGCGTTTATCGGCCGCCTTGCGCGCGGTGATGTCGCGCTCGATCGCCACAAAATGGGTGGCCTCGCCCGCGGCCGACAACACGGGCGTGATGTTCAGCTCGATCCAGTATTCGGTGCCGGCCTTGGTGTAGTTGATGAGTTCGGCGACAACCGACCCCCTCTGGTGCAGTGCGGCGCTGATGCGTCTGAGCTCGGCTTGATCGGTGCTTGGGCCCTGAAACAGCCGGGGCGTCTGCCCGATCAGTTCCGCGCGGGTGTAGCCGGTCATCCGCTCGGCCGCTTCGTTGACGAAGACGATCCGCGGCCCTGGGGCAGTGACCGGCGCGGCTTCGGTGATGATCACGGCGTCGTTCAGTTGCGCGACACTGGCTTCGAGCAGGCGGAGCTGGGATTCCGCCCGCGTGCGCTCGGTGATGTCCATTATCACGACGCGACAGTCGCGGCCGCCCGGCGAGAGCGTGGCATCGATCTGCACGCGCCGTGGCGGCAGGCCGCCCTGGCTCACCAGATCGACCTTGCAGGTGTGGCGGAGCTCGCTGGCAAAGGCCTTCGGCAGGAAGGCTGTGAAGACGGACTGGTCGGCCTCGGTCACGAACGCGCCGAATCGACGGCCCGTCAGCCGGGCGCGCTCCAGACCGAGCAGGCGCGCGCCGGCCAGGTTGGTCTGGGCAATCTCACCATTCGGCTGCAGCGTGAAATAGCCTGAGGGGGCACAGTCGTACAGGTCGGTGTAGCGCGCGAGCACCGCTTCCGCCTTGGCTTGCGAGGTCCGCAGCTCCTCGTTCTGCATCTCCAGTTCAATCTGCTGGACCTGCAGTTCGTGCAGCAACCGCTTCTCGGTTTCGAGCGCCGATTGCGGCGCAGAGGCAGGCTGCGCCTGGCTTGTCAGGCGTTCAGGCGAGCGTTCAGGTGGCGTGGCCGGCTTCATGGCCGTTTCCCACCGGAGGTAGCTTTAGCCATACATCGTCCCTATGGAACTTTCTGCCAGCCAGACGCGGATTGCTCGCCAACGCGCTGTTGTATCACGCGAGCTTGGTGAGGAAGGACAAATCCCACGTCCGCCTCGGTCTCGCTACCCGACCCGCAGCAGCTCCAACGCATTTACCGCCAACGGCTTGGACAGGTAGTGCCCCTGGATCTGGTCGCAGTGGTGCGCCCGCAGGAACTCGAGCTGTGCCAGGGTCTCCACCCCCTCGGCCACCACCGTCAGGCCGAGCGCCCGCGCCATCGCCATGATCGCCACGGCGATCGCCTCGCCCTCGCGACCGCTCGCGATGTCGCGCACGAACTGGCTGTCGATCTTCAGGCAATCGATGTGGAAGCGGCGCAGATAGGCGAGGCTCGAGTAGCCGGTGCCGAAGTCATCGACCGCGATCCGCAGGCCCGCCGCCCTGATGTCGCGCAGCACGCGCTCGGTGGCCTCGTCCTGCGCCATCAGCGAGCTTTCGGTGATCTCCACCTCGATCGCCGACATCGGAAGTCCGTGGTCACGCAGCGTGCGCGTGAGGCGATCGACGAATCCCGGCCGAAGGAACTGTCTCCCCGTCACGTTCACCGCCACGCCGAGGCCCTCCATCTTCGTGCCCAGCCACGCCTTGCCCTGACGCCCGACCTCTTGAAGCACCCACTCCCCCACCGGCACGATCAGGCCCGTGGACTCGAGCACCGGGATGAACTCGCCGGGCGGGACGAGCCCGTGGTCGGGGCGCTGCCAGCGTACCAGCGCCTCGAGGCCCGACCACTCGCCGCTCGCCACGTGCATCTTGGGCTGGTAGTGCAGCACGAACTCCCCGCGCACGAGCGCCTGCCGCAGTGCACCCTCCAGGCCGAGCCCCAGCGCCGACCGCACGTGCATCGCCTCGGTGAACACGCTGTAGGTGTCGCGCCCCGCGTCCTTGGCCGTGTGCAGCGCGGTGTGCGCCGACGCGATCAGCGCATCGGCGTCGACGAGCGATGGATGCGCCAGGGCCGCGCCGACGCTCGCCGTGACGGTGACACTCACGCCGTCCAGCATAAAGGGCGCGGCCACCGCCGCACGGAGTTGCTCCGCGAGCACGCCGGGCTCCTCGCGCTCCCCGGCCGGCGTCCCGACGATCAGTCCGAACTCGTCGCCGCCGAGTCGCGCCACCACGTCGCCGTGTCCGACACAGCGCGCGAGACGCTCGGCCACGCCGCGCAGCAGCGCGTCCCCGGACGCGCGTCCCAGCGCCTCGTTCACCTGCTTGAAGCGGTCCACGCCCACGCAGAGCACCATCAGGTGCGAGGCCGCCGCCACCGACCGCGTGAGGGCCTGCTGGAGCAGTTCAACAACGTGCGTCCGATTGGGGAGTCGGGTGAGCGGGTCGAAGCGCTCGAGCAGTCGCCCGTAGTTGCGCGACTCGCGCAGCAGGAGGCGCACCTCGAGCAGGTTGTGGATGCGCGTGAGCACCTCGAGCCGCTCGAACGGCTTGCCGACGAAATCCTTCGCGCCCGACTGCAGCGCGCGGAGCCGATGCGCCGGCTGCGCCGTGAGCACCAGCACGGGCAGATACCCTTCGGTTTCGATCGTCTCGAGCTGCGCCATCACCTCGAAGCCATCGAGGCCCGGCATCTGCAGGTCGAGCAGGATGAGGTCGTAGCGATGCTCGCGATAGAGCTTGAGCACCGCGCGCGGGTCGGTGGTGGTGGTGACGGCGATGTAGCCTGCGCTAGCGAGCAGGCGCGCGAGCAGGCGGACGTTTACCTCCGCGTCGTCCACGATGAGGATCCGGGCGCTCTGGAAGTTCAGCGGCGTCGGCATGACACGCTCAGCCGGCGGGCACGGCGACCGCGGGCGCGACACACCGCGCCCATGCCGCCCTCGCCGGGCAGGGAGACAATCGCGAAGGAGCCGAGGCGCGTGCCTGTTGTGAGCATCGCGGGTGTCAAGGCGGCCTGGTAGTAGCGGCCAATAGTAGCGCGTACGGTAACGTTCGAGGAGGGCGAGGGGGCAAGGAGGGCGGTTGACCCGTTCCAGCCACTCGGGCGGCGGCCCGCGCCCTACGCAGCGTCGACGCAGTTGCGGCCCCGGGCCTTGGCTCGGTAGAGCGCTTCGTCGGCCGCCTGCACCAGGGTCGCCGCGTCGAATCCGCACGCGGCGCTGCTGGCGACGCCCAGGCTCACCGTCACCCTCAGTTCCACCGCTGCACAGCTCACGAGTGCGGTCTCCACTGCCGCCCGTACCCGCTCGGCGATGTCGCGTCCGCCCTCGCTGTCGGCCCGCGGCAGCACGAACAGGAACTCTTCGCCGCCGTAGCGGCCAATCGCGTCGGACGTGCGCAGCGACGATTGCATGACCCGGCCGACGTGTTGCAGCACCGCATCACCCGCCGCATGCCCGTGCGCGTCGTTGATCCGCTTGAAGGGATCGATATCCGCCAGAAGGACGGCACAGGACGCCTTCTCGCGCTGGCTGCGGCTCGCCTCCCGGGTGAATTCACCCAGTACCCTGCCGCGATTCCACAGTCCGGTCAGCCGATCGTGCGTCGCCTGGTGGTGCAGCGCCTGCTGGGTCTGGATCAAGTCGTTCTGCAGGGCGATGATGCGCTCGCCAGGTCGCAGTCGTGCCCGGAGCTCGACGACGTCGAGCGGTTTGGTCAGGAAGTCGTCGGCCCCGGCGCCCAGCCCTTCGACCATGTCGGCCTGCCGGTCACGGGAGGTGAGCAGGATGACGTAGGTGTAGGGTCCCGGGCGTTGCCGGATGGTCTGGCAGACCGTCAACCAGTCCATCCCGCGCATCATCCAGTCGAGAATCGCGAAACGCGGGCCGTCCGCCTCGACCAGCGCCGTCAACGCGCCCGCGCCGTCCTCGAAGTGGGCCTGATCCGATCTCGTGGACGGGTTAGTTCAGTCGAATCAGTTGCCAGTTCTCAGTGGTCGTAACAAGTCTACAGGCGCTTGGCGGCGGTCGTATCAACCTGAGCGTGGACCGCAGCCTGCCGCCGAGCGCCGCGTCGAGGCTAGGCGACGGCTCGGCGCTCGAAGGTGGCCGGACTGATCTGGCCGAGCGTCGAGTGCCGACGCCGTTGGTTGTAGAACACCTCGATGTAGTCGAACAAGGCCATCTTCGCCTCGCCGTAGCTCGGAAAGCGATCGGCGAGTTCGGCCTTCACGGTGGAGAAGAAGCTCTCCATCACGGCGTTGAAGTAGTCGCCGCGGCGACTCATGCTGCAGACGATCCCGCGGGCCTTCAAGACCGCTTGGTAGTCCTCGGCGGTGTAGGTGCACCCGCGATCAGAGTGGTGCAGGAGCCCGGCGTCGGGACACCGTCGATCCAGCGCCATCGCCAACGCCTTGATCGTGAGGCGGCGATCGTTGACGGCGCTCACCGCCCAGCCGACGAGGAAGCGCGAGTACAGATCCAGCACGGCGGCCAAGTATAGTTTCTGGCTGTCACCGATCACGATCTCGGTGGTATCGCTGACCCATCGCTGATTCGGCGCCGCCGCGACGAACTGCCGATCGAGCAGATTGGCCGCAATCGGGTCGTCGTGGTCGCTCATCGTCGTGCCTGTGACGCGCTTACGGACTCGACCGACCAGGCCGTCCGCCTGCATCAGCCGCACGACGCGCGTGCGGCTCACCGCGTCGCCGTCCTCGACCAAGTCTTTCCAGATGCGCGGGCTGCCGTAGCGGTCGCCACTGGCGGCGAAGAACGCGCGGACCTTGACGCGCAACTGCCCGTCGCGCTGCGTCCGCACGGAGGGCCCGCGGCGCGCCCAGGTGTAGAAGCCACTGCGCGTCACATGCAAACATCGACACAGGATCGTCACCGTGTGCCGGGCCTTCTCCGCGGCGATGAAGGTGAATCTCATCGCTGGTGCTTCGCGAAGAAGGCCGC
>Ga0335394_10004373_pt1 | contig 16068 bp, 8 predicted proteins | sample MAT03_FD_205741 | JGI IMG/M metagenome (GOLD analysis project Ga0335394, IMG submission 205741) | Freshwater microbial communities from Lake Fryxell liftoff mats and glacier meltwater in Antarctica - MAT-03 (spades assembly) (version 2) ... | reverse complement strand
GAAGCTGACGCTCCCACGGGTGAACTCGTTGGGGGCCGCCTAACCATGTTATCCCTAGACCCGATAGCGATCGGGTGACAGACGCTGGATGTCGATCTTGGTCCGTCGACCATGCAATACTTGATTGACGAGTTCGCCCGTTATGGGGCCCAAACTAAGCCCCATCATGGCGTGGCCAGTTGCGATCGTCAGATTTTTCCAAGCACTCGTTCGCCCGATGTAGGGCAATCCGTCTGGTGATACAGGTCGCAAACCGCACCAGGGTTGAATTCCATCGAAATGTTGCACCCGAAACCGCGGCATGTAATCCGGTATGTTCTTTAGGATACCGTACACGCGACGCGGGTCGATCGATTGATTGAGCTCACCGATTTGCATCGTACCGCCAAATCGCAGTCCGTTGCCAATCGGCGTAACGGCGACCTTGGCTTCACAAAGAATCGAGCACACATTAGGCAGCTCAATCGGGTTGGGGAGAGTTAATGAGTAGCCCTTTCCAGGCTGCAACGGCAATTGCAATTTCAGCTTTTTCACCAAGCCCTCAGACCAAACGCCTCCGCAAAGAACAAATTCATCGGCTTCGATTTCGCCCAACTTCGTTTCGAGCGCTACGATCGCTTGGCCCTTCGTTTTCCAGCCAGTTACCAAGCAGTCATTCTGGATGTTTCCCCCAAGTGCAACGATTTGTTTTTTTAGTGAAGCCAGCAATTGTGCTGGATCGAGATGGCAGTCTTTTGGGTAGTAGACGCTGCCCAGGATGTCCATGGTGACATTGGGATCCAGCGCGCTGGTTTCGGCGGCATTCAACGTCTGAGCTGGAACACCGAGGTCGCGAGCGCGACGGGCAATTGCCGATTCCTCTGTCATCGCATGCTCTGATTTGCAGAGCATTAACAGCCCCTTCTTGGCAAGCGAGCAGTCGATTCCAGAATCGCTCCACTGGATGTAAAGATCACGCGAAGCAAAGCTTAAATCGCGGAGCAGCGGAGCCGCTTGTCCGACTTGGGACTCCGTGGCCGCCAAATAGAATCGCAATCCCCATTTCATCAGATTCCAACTTAGGCGAGGTTGGACATGGAACGGAGATTCAGGGTCCATCATCCATTTCACCGCATTCGCGAATGCGCCAGGTGCCGCGAGTGGAATGAAGTGACTAGGGACGACCATCCCCGCATTGCCAAGCGAACAATTGTCGCCGGCATTTGAAATCCGATCCACGACGGTTACCTGGGCACCTTCGCGCAGAGCGGCATAGGCAGTCGACAAGCCAATGATACCGCCGCCGAGAATAACTACTTTTTTACGGGAATCTGCAACCATTCGAGTCGTTTCAAACGCGAGTTTCGAAATAAAGAGGCGGGCATTCTAAACGAAGCTGGCGCAATCTAAAACCGCGATGGCTTGCAAATCGCTACTTCGTTTCTGGAGCACGATCTACGCGTCCAAACAGATGGCCTCCGACGTTGTCGTGTTTCCAGGTTCCTGCATACTTTTGATCGTGAAAAACAACTCTCGCTGAAAACGTTCCCAGGCCAGGCAATGAAACCGAATCCATCACCATGACGGGTGTTTTGCCTACCCATTCCACATTGATTTCAACAGGCAACGAAATATCCTTGTCGCCGTATTTGATGCGAGTGACGATTTCCCACAAACTTTCGTAGCCGTCCAGTTTTTTCGCACTCTTGATTTCATATCGCTCTTCGTTCAATTTATCGAGCGGCTTTCCGTCAACCGAAAAAACTCCCGTCAAGACGGTTCCCGAAAGGTATTTCGCAAATTCCTCGATAGGTGGTTTATTCGCGACCTTGGGTTCCTGGGCAACGCCTGCTCCCAGATAAGCGGAAATCGTGACCCCGATAGCAACCAAAAACAATCCTAAGCCAATTCGAGTTCGATTCATCATGATTCATATCCTGTTCGGTAAGGTGTTACGATACGGTAAGAAACTCTATATATTCTTAAGAAATTGAACGGCCATTGAAATCTCTTCGAGCGGATTTTTGGCGTTGTCTCTTTCGACAACGAAGTAGCCGGCAAAGCGAAACTCCTCAAGAACTGCCACGATTTCTGGAAACTCAGCCATTCCTCTGCCGAGCGGAACTTCGGTTCCCCGGCCCCGTGCCTTGTCCTTTACACCGTCTTTGGCGTGGACCAACAGGATGTGTTTGGCGATGGACTGCAAATCTTTAAGGTCGTATCCGTTTACGAGTAAGTTGCCTGGGTTCAACGTAACTCCAACACAGCCGTCCGGCAGCGAATCCAATAGTAAAGCGAGCCGAGTCAGTGATTCGGCACCTGTTTCGCAGCCAAGAAAAGCCCCAATACGATGGCTATACGTACCGAGATCGCTCAGAACCGTTCGCATCAACTGAAACGAAGGGTCGTCGGTCGATTCGGGAATGGATCCTACATGATTCACGACGACATTGGCACCAAGGTCGTGCGCCATCTTCATTGCCTGTTTGGTGCCATCGATTCGACGTTCTAATTCGTCCTCACACTCGTAGCCCCGACGCGTGGGGTACCTCACCGATGCAACTCGCAAATTCAGATCTTCAAGCAATTTCCGAACTTGTCGCAGTGCCGTGCCGACAAGTTGAGATGGCTTTAATTCGTAGCGAGCATCAATTTCGATCGCATCAGCTCCCATGCGGGCCGCCACGTGTAAAGCTTCTTTAAACGGCAACCTCAATCCAGTGAGTTGAACACCTACACGTAGACCAGGCAAAATGCAACCTCTATCAAAAGCGTTTCGCCGATACCCGACGGGCACCGCTCTTTTATTCGGGTTCATTCTATACGGATGGGGCGTCGCGTCTACGCTGGCCGACGACAACTCGTCGACGAAAATCGTTCGGGAATGGGATTTCGGCATTACCGAAGACGTTCGCCGCGATGGCTGGCCCGACGATTGGACCCGCCGAATTGGACAGGATTATCCAAAATTCATCCCAGTTGCAATCCATCAAAACGCAACATCAACCCAAGATCTTGCTGAAATCGAGAGCTTTCGAAGGGTTGCCTCTCAATTCTATGTTGGTTGGCAGCAGGGAAAATGGCCATGGGAAGTCATTCCTGAACGCGTTCCACTGGCCATCGACCAGTTCCTGGAACGTTCCGTTTTAAATCCATTCCTCCGGGTGAACATGGATGGTGGCATGGTTGAGGTCGCATCACCGGTCGTCAACGTGGATATCCACTCCGTCTACTTTATGTCAGCTCGGATTCTTTGCGATTCACCCGACTACGAGGCCAGTGCAAAGCTTCGGTTTTTGGACGCCGGCGGAAAGACGCTATTCGAAATGCCGACAAAGTCATTTTCGGGAAAAACAGGCTGGAAATCGGTATCGACCGACTCACAGTACCCATTCCGGGACAATCTGAGCGCCGTCCAAGTTGTATTTCTAGTCCAGCCGAAATCGCTGAGAGCATACCGTGGCGAATTTGCCTTCGACGCGGTTCGAGTCTACAAAGCTCCACGTCTAAGCTTGTCCGTCAATAAACCGCTTGCAGTATACAAAAAAGGGGAAGATGTCATCGCACGCTGTACGGCGAGCGGAATGTCGAGCGAGCAAACCAATATCGAATTGATTCTGACAGACCACACGGGACGCGAGGTCGAAAGGAAAGAGAAATTTTTCACTCCAACCGAGTCGGAGAACCCTCGATTCATTTCAAAACAGGAAGTCGCTGTCAAGACCTTAGGGAAATCAAACTGGGAGGGAAGGTGTGAATGGCCCATATCAGGCTTAGAACCCGGTTACTACGAGATCAGCACGAAACTAGCCAAGGGGAAATCTGGCGTCTTTGAATTGGACGAGCAATTCATTGTTCTACCGAGCGATGCATTGCGAAAACCAGATGCTCGCTTTGGATGGACCATGTCCAATCGAAACAACAGTCTCCTTGAAAGTATGGAGACCGGACTGCTCATCGAACTCCTTCGTCTGGGCCAGGTCGGACGCGTCAAGTTACCGATTTGGTATGACGCTCAAGATGCCAAGGCGAGCAAAGCAGTCACCGAGCGCGTGGACAAGATTCAGCTAGTCGGTATCAATTGCGTCGGTGTGATTTCAACGCCACCGCAAAGTATTCATAAGCATTTTACACGTTTGATTCCTGGTGAAACGGGCTCCGTATTGGAGGACTCACTTCTTATTCAGACTTTTCTGGAACCGGTCATGCAACAACTGTGCATTCGCGTCTCCGACTTCCAAATCGGCTGGGACCATGAAACAGACGTCGTATCCAATCCGCGACTACGGCCTGCGCTCAACTCCATTCAGAATCTCGCACGAAGGTACGGACAAGATACCCAGATAGCGGCTTCGCGTAACCCGCTATACATCCCACCAAAAGAGACATTGATCGATCGGTGGCAACTCTATTCCACTCTCCCTACAACCGCGTCCGAGATCGAGGGTCAGTTAAAGAAAGACAAAAGCGATACTTCCAGTCGAGATCCCTGGCTAAGCTTAACGCCCTTAAGCGCTTCCAAATACAGTTTGAGCGTCCGCGTGCAAGATCTTGTCACTCGCATGATAAAGATCGCCAGTGGGCTAGGGGGCACAAGTACGACCGGCTGGATCTCGAATCCAGCGGACCCCGAAGTAGGGCTATTGGATGCCGATGGTGGACCGCGAGAATTGTTTCTCCCTTTTCGGTCCACTGCCGCTGCGTTGTCCGGCATGCGGCATATTGGTACTCTGCCCGTTCCAGCCTTAGGCGTAAATCATTTAATCTCCAATGGCGAACAAGCACGACTCATTGTTTGGTCGGACCGAGCACGGACCGCGCAACTCTATCTCGGTGAAAAGGTGACGGCAAAGGACGTGTGGGGCCGCTCCGTCGACATCCATACCATCGACACACCAAGCGGACCAGAACAACGCCTAGATTTCGATAAATGGCCAATCGTTATCGATGGAATCGATCCCCGAGTTGCGAGGTGGCGTATGGGTATCGCTATTGAAGACTCTCGACTTGACCCCTTGGTTGGTCAAACACAAGAATTGAAAGTGCGATTTGCAAATCCTTTTGCAGAGCCTGTAGCCGGACAAGTCACAGTAATCGCGAAATCCCTTTTGTCGGAGGAAAGACGTTCAAGCTTTGAACTCGACGGAAACTCAAACGGCAACATCAGTGCGTCACTGCAACTTAGACCCGACGCCAATACAGCATCCGCATCCATCCAACTTAAGTTCACGATCCAAGGGGATAAACCGATCAGCTTCGTCGTCGATCAGGAGATTCAAATCGGAACGAGCGACTTTGATTTCGAAACTCGATATGAAATCGATGGCGATAACCGTCTTAAGCTAATCATTGATGCGACCAACCATCAATCCACTCCGCTTCATTTCGATTGTATGTTGCTCATCCCAAATCGCCCTCGTGAACGCACACAAATCTCGGGCCTAAAAGATCGGATCACGAAAACCATTGTGCTGGAGGATGCCGCCAGTCTCATCGGTGAAACACTGTGGCTGCGATGCGAACAGATCTCTACAAATAGAGTCTTAAACTACCGAATCGAAATTACGCCATAGGGACGGCGCTACTGCTGCTGATGATCTAACGATGAGGCTAAAGCGATGGGCATTGGAAGCCGGGTAAACTACTCTAGCGACTCAAACGCCCTTCGTGCCTTAGGGCGTGCCACCCGTGGGTAGCTTGTCGCTGCCAAATAAAGTGAGTTAGGATTCAGCATTCGCCCACTGGTCTAAACGACCATTGCCTGTTCAACAAACGGCACGAAGAAATTCATTTCCGGAATTTCAAGACATCGATCCGTTCCTCGGTCGATCCAGCTCGCGATTTTCATCGCGTTGTTGTGGCAGCGTTTTTTGCCAAAGGACATTCTTTCGGTCGCGGTCATGAATCCACCGTCCGACAAGAGTACTCGTTGTTCTGCTGTATTCAGTAGGCCAAAGTATTTCGGTACGACCGTTGCTAAAAATCGCTTGGCAACAGGCTGCAGTCGAATCGTTTCCGCAATTTCGTCGCCAAAATTCTTTACCAACCAATCGTAAGTGCCGGTCTCGAGCAATGAGTCGCTCGACCACTCACCGGCTTGAACCGAACCGCTGGCCAAAATCTGGCATGGCCGAAAGAGTAACGCGGATACGACCAGCATGGTTTCGCTGTTTTCAGAAACCGCACTCGCCGCCAGTTGCCTCGCCTGAAAAAAAAGATTGGAAACAGTAAGGTCCCAATGCTTGTCGCCGGCCTGAAGCAGTTCGAATACTTCCGATACCGCCGTAGATTCCGTCCCAACGCGTGATATACCTCGATCTCGAATGGCAATCATAGTCTAGTCCTTTAAAATGAGAGTGATTTTGCTAGCACATTCAAAATCATATCCCTGCATCATGTTAGAATCATGAAGAATGCATTAGCGAGATGTGAATTCGCGAACGCACATGTGGTCATTAGTTGCACATTTCGCAATTCGGATTTTTATAAAGTTTGCGCTGTGAAAACGTCATCGTGGCTAGGTCCATAGTTAGCAACTTTCCAGCCATCGGTTCTCCGACCCCAGTAATTAACTTAATCACCTCCATCGCCGCGAGGCAAGCGACCGTCCCCGCGACGGCTCCAAAGACGGGAAACTCGCGTCGCCAAGCAGTGGGAGCACTGGGTGATAAACAAGCCAAGCAAGCTGTGATTCCGGGCAAGATCGTCGTCAAACTCGCCTCATACTCATACATGGCGCATTCGACCATCGGCTTGCCCTGCTGAACGATGGCGCTATTCATAGCAAATCGTTCGGCAAACAAGGGTGCGCAATCGACAACAATGTCAGCTTGGCTAACCAAGCCCATCGCATTCACTTCACTAACGTTTTCGTCATGAACCTCTAACCGCAACCTTGGGTTGAAAGCCAGTAGCCTAGCCTTGGCTGTTTCAACACGCGACCGGCCGATTCCATCGTGGTTCATGAGCAACTGCCGATTCAAATCGCTCGGCTTGATATTTCCGGCGTGGGCCAGAACTAGCTTGCCCACCCCCGCCGCTGCAAGCTGGTATGCCACGGTCCCGCCTACGCCGCCGATCCGTGAAATCAGTACACTCGCAGCCTTTAGTTTTTGCTGCCCCAGCTCGCCGACGCCATCCGCCCACATTTGCCATTCATAAACGGCGCGTTCCACTTCCTCAAGCATCGGAAGCCCGCTTTCGTCAACACTTGTTGAGGTGCCTTCCGACATTTCTAACCGCCCGATATCAAGGTAGTGAGTGTCAATTCCGCGCCATCGTACAAGTCGACTGGCCGATCTTTTGTGACAAGATCATTATTCAGAAAGACCAGAATCGAAGTGCGAAGAGTTTGCTCATCATCCAACAATGCGGCTCGCAACGGCTCGGTACCCTCCAACGCGACGCGTTGAATAATCTGTTCCAACGTAGCAGCCTGGTCTACTTCGAGAGAGACTTCCTTGCGTGCGGCAAGCCTCCTGACTTGCGAATCAAATCGAACGTGAATTTTCATTTTAGTGAACCTCTTGAAATGGCAAAAAGGAAACGTAGTATAGCCGCAATAGGGCTAAGCGCAGCGCCGTCCAGGGTAAAGACCGAACCTAGAGCCAATTGCCCGGAAGGGCTGATTGGCCTCATGCCTGCTTGTCTGGCATGAGCCTAACTTTTGCGAGTTAAAACACGCCAAAACCCCGCCACCCGTCCATTCTTCCACTCGCTCGACGCCTTTGGCGGCGAGCGAGTGGAAGAATGGTGGCTTTACGGAGGATACGCGATCTAATTTCAAAACTCGTTCACCTGTGAGCAAGCTCACGGGGGTCCAAAAAAATTGTGGGGTATAAATAGGCTTCCAGCCTGTCATTTTCAATGCGACAGACTGGAAGCCTATTTGGTATCTTAGGAATTCATCAGCCCGATTGTCTTAAAGCCCGTAGCTGCCAGGAGCGGTTAGCAATGTCATTACTTACAATTGGTTTTTGCCCAGCGTTGGTTGCGTTCGTGCTGATGTCCAAGCCAACTCTCGCTTACTTTCAAGAAGAGGACGCCGAAGAAAAACAAGCGAGCGTATACGCCGAACGGTTTTTGTCGATCCTCGAAAAGAATCCTCAGCGGGGAACCGCCCTTGAAAAGGTCTTCGTTCATCACTTGCAACGAGGAACGTTGGATTCGTTTGTTCAGGCTCTCGAAAAAAGAACACAAACGGAACCAAATGAGGGCACTGCCTGGATGCTGCTCGGGCTGTTTGAAAGTCAACGACGATACGATTCTCAAGCGATTCTAGCGTTTGCGCAGGCAGAGAAGCTGCGCACCGAGGACGCTTTGCCGGCCTACTATCGCGGCCAATGCTTACTTCGAACGGGCGAGCCCAGCGCCGCCGTCGAAGCTTTCGAAATCGCGATTCAACGTAAGCCGACGCGCTTGGTCATGCTCGAACTGTTTGAGCTGATCGGCCGAACACATCAACGTCAAAACCGCAACGATCTTGCTCTCGATTCCTGGAAACGCATGGAAGCCATGTTCCCGAATGATCTACGCGTTCTCGAACAAATCGCGACCGTACAAAAACAGGAAGGCAGTTATCAGGATGCCTTGCAAAAAGTTGAACGATTGATCGCTCTCGCCAAGGATGTTTATATACGGACTCAATTTCGCATCGAAGCGACACAGCTACAGATCCAATTGGGAGAGCGGGATAAAGGACTCGCAGGCCTGACAACCATTCTTTCCGAACTCAAACCGGACGGCTGGCTGTACCGAGATGTTCAACGCAGGATCGAGGAGGTCTATCTTAATGCAAATGACAAAACCGGATTGATCCAGTTTTATGAAAAGCGGTTGCAGCAGTCGCAAGATGATATCGAGTCGATTGTTCGGTTGTCGAAATTTCTCGCAACCTCGTCGCGCGTCGCAGAAGCGAATCAGTGGATGACACAAGCCATCGAACGAGCCCCCTCGCGACTGGATCTTCGCCGATCGTTGATAGATCAATTGATTTCAGACCAGCAAGTCACAGCCGCAGTCGAACAGTACCGCCAACTTTCTAAGCTTGATCCAACAAACATGGACATTTTGCGAGAATGGGGAAAACTTGTACTGCGCGATACCTCCAGTTCCATAGAAGAGAGCAAGAAAGAGGCCGGGCGCATCTGGAACAAGATGCTTGAGTCGCGGACGGACGAAGCTCTGGTGCATATCCAGATCGCAGACCTCTTGTTGTCCGCCCAAATGCCCGACGAAGCGGAAAAGTTGTTTGAGCGCGCGATCCAGCTTGCGCCAGATGAAACTCAATATCGTGAGTTCTTCGGCGACTTTTTACTTGCACAAAATCGACGAGAGGAGGCTTTCGCTGTATGGGATGCGATTGCGAAAGGGGAACGTCGCAATGCCCAAAGTGTGATGCGACTTGCAGAAATCTATCACCATGCCAAACAACACGACAGGAGTGCGAGCCTCGCGACCGAAGCCTGTGATCTGGCCCCTAAGGATCCGATGGTTTTCATTCGTACCGCCAAAATGCAAGCCAAGGCACAACGCATTGACGACGCGCTAAAAAGTCTCGGCATTGCGGAGACACTTGCTGACAACGACGAGCAACGCGAGTCGATTATCCAAGACCGACTGGACGCCCTAGAGAAATACAATCGACTCAATCAAGAAGCAGACATACTGCAAAGCCAACTGCGAACGGCTGAGAAGTCAGACTTGACGAAGCTCTCCCAAAAGCAGTTGCTCGTTCGCTACTTGGTACGCCTAAGACGCTGGCCCGAAGCTCAACGTGCCGTATTGGACGCTCTTGGCCTGGACGGGAAAAGCTTACCAATGCTTCTTGCCGCATCCGACATCGCGGAAGGATTGGGCGACGTCCCGCAATCTATCGAATCCTTGCGTAAACTAGCAGAGATCGATCGCAGAAGACGCCAAGAGTATCTACAAAAAATTGCGAGACTCCAAGTTCGGCAGGGAAAGTTTGACGATGCCATCGAAACGGCCAAAGCAGTTGTACAAGCACTTCCATCGAAGGTGGAAGGCTACGAGTTTATGGCGCAGATCTGCTTTCAAGCCAACAAGCGAGATTTGGGAATTGAGACACTCCGCAAAGCTTTTCGAATCGACCCAGGCTCGATGGGGTTGACCATTGCACTCGGGAATGCACTCGCAGAAAGCCAGAAATACTCAGAGGCCATCGAACTCTATTGGCAGACGCTCGTCAAGGCGACCAAAATCGATGACAAACTCGACCTGACGACGAGGCTGAGCAAACTGCATTTAATAAATAGCGGCTCGATCTCGACTCCGCGAAATGCAATAGAGCTCTTGCCCCTCATCGACCGACTGGAGTCGGGCAAGCAAGATCCTGCACAGCGACATGACTTTACTCTGTGTCTAGCTCAGGTGTATCAATCTGTTGCGGATTACGCCAATGCCAAACGCGTACTGGAAGAACTCCTTTCCGATCGAGCACGCGATTCCAATATTCTGCAACAGCTCTCCAAAGTCTGCGCTGACGCGGGTGATCTCGAAATGGCCATCGACTATCAGCAACAGTTGGTCGCCATGCTGCCTGGACAAGAGACAGAGTCGCAACTTGCCAACTTGTTCCGGCAGAATGGGGCGTGGAGCGAAGCCAATGTGATTGTGATGAAGCTGCTGCAAAGCGAACGAGATCCTACTGCCGTCCTGCAAAACATCGATTCCTTGTTGCAGAAGGGCGAACAAGAACTTGTGCTCCAGACTCTTGAACCGATGCTTCGTAAACAACCAGAGAACTGGGAGTTGCTTTTTCGAAAGGGGCTCGCGTTGGTGGGAATCGATGAATGGGTTCAATCGCAATCGACACTGGAGCAAATCTTAAAGCTTGAGATTGATCGCAGTGATAGCGGCTTCCGCAGTTCGAATTCTGTTGAAAAGAAAAGCCGAGTTGCTTTGGGCACAATTGCGTCGAACGAGCAAGCAGCTACGAACGCCGGGCTGTCGGCGGCCAAGGAATTCGAGACGATTGAGCGCTCAGAGCTTTTGGATATTGCCACAGGCAGAGCAGGATTTTCGGATAACGCGTCCCAACGAGGAATGGCGGCTCGGTGGTCACCCAAGACCTACGGTGAAGTACGGTGGGCTTGCATCGCATGGTTGGTTTTTGCGAATTCAAAGGAACCGAAACATGAGTCTTCGTGGATCGCAAAAGCGATGGAAAGGCTAGGAGGCTCTGCGTCCCGGTCGGACTGGATCGACGCATTGGCAATCGCCAAATTCAAGCAGGATTTTGAAGGGCAAATACATGCCATCGCAAGCCTGATTGAGAGTGGAGAACCGGATATGAATGCAGCTCTTCTTGAGAGTGTTCATCGGCGCCAGGTTTCGGGAGTCGTGTCTGAGAATAAGACGCAGCGTCCGCTCACCTCATCGCAACTCAAGCTGTTGACGAATGCGTATGAGTCGGTCATGGATGCGCCTGCAAAGTCGTTAGTGATACCGAGAAACGCAAGTGCAACGACGTACCAGTGGCCCGCGTACCCAAATTTCGCATCGAGTCAATATTCTCAGCAGCATTCAGTAATGAGCAATCAAGGTGTTCTAATGACCATGAACAGTCAAGGCGGATTTGTCAGTTTTCAAGTTCCCCGATCTCCACAAAAGGAGGGGGTATTGCAAGCTGTTGTGAATGAGTTGCGGTTTGCTGGGCAAGCAGACGAGTCAGAGGCTTATTTGAGACGACTTGTGGACACGTCTCAAACGGAATGGCAGCTTACAAAGTTGTGCGAGTTTTTTCTTCGGTTGGAGCGATTTAAGGATATCGAAAAACCATTGCAACGATGGTTTGAGTTTGAGTTGCAGCAGCTTATCAAAAACGGTGCAGTGAATGGTGCGCTCGCCGGCGGATCGAACACTGGCGTAGCGTCATCGGCTTTTGCAATGGACACCCCAACGGACTTTGCCTATCGAATCATCGGAGAACATGGCGAGGACGTGTCGCCTGAATTCCTAGTTCGTTGTGTGGAGTTGGCGGCAGACATTTCAGACCAGCAATTTCGCAATCGAACCTTCCAGCCTATGACCCCCGCGACTCTGTCGAACCGTGCAATGACGAGCTTGTCCAAAAATCAAAACCGAGGGGTCGTGCCAACACAATTTCGGGCTGCAACACAGGTTCAAACCTGGCAGCTCCAGTCTGCCTCGCAGGTTCAAACCTGGGCGGTGAATTTCGTGTCGAGAAGCCTACAGAATCTGCTCCTTTCAGCAAGTCGAAGTAATGGTTTGTCCAAGGTCCTGCAAGAGCGTATCGACAGAGCAGAGGGAGTCGCCAAGCCTTTGGCGATGCTTCACTTGGTATTGAGTCATTCGCCAGAGCTTCAACCAACGGTGGATAAAAAACGAATTGTCGATGCGCTTCGCGAGATAGGAAATGAGCCCGAGTATGCGCTGATTGCGGCAGCTGGGCTGATGGATCGCGGTAGCTACGAAGAGGCGCGTCTGATTGCCGAGAATTTCACTACCGCAGACATTCAAGACACGTTGACTCGCGAATTGATCATTTTGTTCTCTTCTGCGGCACGGAACGAAAACGCTCGCGTCGAAGCTTCCTTGAAAGTGCTGGAGAAACACAAGATTGATAATACGACCGCGCAGTCGATCTATAACGTGCTACAGCAAGGTTCCGCCAAGGACCTTGCAAGAAACTCGGGGCTGCTGTCGAAGACTCTTTCTCGCGGCACGGCGGCAAGACCGCAAACAAGAATAGCTTCACCAACCAAACCTAAACCTGTATTGACACCCCAAGTGACTCGACTGCAAGAAATGGTTCAACTGTCCAACGCTGGAAAGAAAGAGGAAGCGGTGAAAATTGCCCGCAAGATTCTGAGCCAACCTCGGGTTTTCCCCACGACCGTATTGCCCGTCGCTGCTCAGATGGTTCCATTCCAATGGTTGCAAGCAAGTAGACCTCCGCAGACAAGTTCCGGACGTCCGGCGGGGGATGAAAGTCTGCGAGAAACCGCCTTTGATATTCTGCGAAAGCACCTGGAATTGGAGAAACTCATGGAAGAAGCACAGCGGCGTCTCGAAGCGGCTCCCAATTCGTTCGTCCTGCTCGAGCAGTTAGCTGAACTGTACGAGCACGACGAAGCGAATGGGAACAAGACGAAAGCGGAGAATCTATTGGACCAAGCGTTACGAATTAGGCCCAACGCCAACTCGTTGCGACTCCATTACGCGAAGCTACTAAGCGGATCAGGCAAACACGCGGAAGCCAGCGACCAATACTTGGAACTCATTCGGCGGGATGCAACCCTTGGGATCACGACAGTTGGCGAGTCGCAAATTGACTTTCAAAAGTGCGGGAGAATCGAAGAGTTGCGTAAGGCGATCCGCGATGCCAATATTTATTCAGTTCGGGATCGTAACGCCCTGCTTGGTGTCGGTAGTCTCAGCCTTACGAACGGTAAAGGATTCGAAGTCGGCGCCACGATTGTAGAAAAGTTGGTTGAGCTAGATAACACGCTGTTGCAGAACGCATTGTTAAATGCATATTATTACCCGAATGAAATTGTCTACCCAAGACTTTTGCGGTTCACTCGCGATGCACTTATTCCGAATGAAAATGACGTCGCAGGCAATCCCTGGTTTGGTCTCGACAAGATCATGGCCCAACGAATCAGCGAGTCCTTTTTCTTTCGCCGGATACTTCTACGTCATAGGAAGGAGGACGTTGCGGGAGAGCTTCGAAGTAGTATTCAGGCGGCAGCCGACCGATTTCCCGGTTGGCTTGCTGGGCAAGTCATGTTGGCGATGATTGCAGAACGAACGGATCAGCCTGACGAGAGCGTCAAGATATTGATCGCAATATCCCGGAATAAAAAACTGTTCGATCAATGTCCCGAAACTGTCGCGTATGAACTGGGCAAACTCTTCGTTGCGCGAGAGGAAACCCGCACGGCGGCAATCAAGTTGTTGGAGCCACTCTGCAGCAGTCGCCAATTCCTAGCCTATGAGGCCAAAGAAAGACCAGCAATGATCCTTGCGAAAATATGGCTGGCAGAAGGCAAACGAACAAAGGCCGTTGAATCGCTAATCTTGGAATCACAAATGGTAGACGTATGGCAACGGGGGGTTGGACGTTCGGCACCATTGGGAAAAACGAGTGCCTCTCAAATGGCTGAGCAATTGTTGATTCTAGGATTGCCGATTGACGGTTACCGACTCTTAGAAATTCCAACGAACGACATGTCGCGAAATAGGGATACTCAGGAATACTCTGCGGTTGCAAACGTATACAAAAAAGTAAGGCAAAATGTGATCGATGTGCTTGAGAAGATGCCGGCGCAAAAAGCCATTGCGGAACTTCTTTTCGATCGCACGAACGTCGCTCGGCAACTCCCTGTCTTGGAGTTGATGTTCTACGTACCCTCGCTGAAAGAGGTTTCAGTGCAGTCAAGCTCGATCGAAAGCGTTTCGGTTTACACTCTTGTTCGTCACGCGAAAGCTGGGCAAATGCCTGCGATCGAAGAAGGCCTACAAAAACTTACTACCGCGAATCCGACAGACTTGACGGTGCTGGCAACCCAAGCGATCGTTCGACTGGAAATGGGAAGTTCCAACGTCATCGAACCCCTTGACGAGCTAGAACGACTACTTTCCAAATTCGATCCTGAAATAAACGACCTGCTTGCAATAGCGGACCGCAGTGACTCAGATCTACGAGTGCCTGGAACCCTGAGATCCATTGCGGCTACATGGTTGGTCGCCCGACAGTGTTACGCCTCGGGCAAACACTTGGATCTTGCCGAGCGGATCGGCACCCGTGCAGTCAAGGCTGCGAGGGTCCTGGACGAATTGGCAATTCGGTCAAGACCGACACCTGCAAAAAACAATCCCGTCGTAGAACTGGGGCCGGAAGCCGAACTTGCACGCATCATTTTGTTCGAATGGGGACGGACCGAAATTCGCGAGGGCAGAATTGAGCAGGGGAGTTTGAAGTGGAGGGAGCTGGCAGAACGAGTTTGCTCCATGAATGACGGCAAGCCATCGCCGGTGCCGGCTGCTGGCGATAACGTCTACGTGAAAGGTTCCGAGGAGCTCTTTTGGCAGCGAGAGCCATTTGAATGGATGATGTTGCTGGCCAATTCAGCATTGGACTCGCAACAACTTGAATTATCAAAAGACATTGTCCGGGAAGTTACCAAAAGACGCTTGCCGGTCAATGTTCCGTTCGTGACTGGCAAGCGTAAGGGCTCTGAGTTGGAGGTAAAGTCGGCGGCCCAAATGCTTCACAGACTGCTGGCCCGTTGGCCACAGGACAAGGAAACGGCGTCGGAACGGTTTGCTGCTTTGCTACCGGTTTTTCTGCCTGGTGATAACGACATGTATCTCTTTTTTCAGAACACCAATCTGTTAGAGGAAAAACCAATCAGTCTTGCTACAAGTCTTATCGAGTCTGCTACGCAATCGGATCGCTTGATGGAGCTTAGGGATATTTTGGATCAACGCGAGCCTAAGGGAGCAAGCTATTTGAGTTGGTTGATTTTGAGAGTACAAGTGGCCATCGCGGCGAAAGACATCGCGGGTGCCACGGAGTTTTTGGCACGCCTCAAGGAACACATTCGTGATGAAAAGCAACTCACCACTGTTGCGCATGCATGCCACGCGGCGATCCCTGCTTTCCAGTTAACCGAATTGCGAGAGGCCGCATTGCCGATCTTGAACGACTACTTAGCCGCTTCGAAACGGACGGGAAACTACCCTGAAGTGGACTTTAGCCTTTTTCCGTTGGTACGTGAAGTGAATGACTATTTAATGAACAAGTAGCAAGCTAATGGGGGACCGGAGGTCCCATCGCTCCCCACGAGTTCACTCGTGGGAGCGCAAGCTTTGTGGCTTAGCCTGGGCTGTTAAACTTTGGTATTGACACCACATTTAGACGATTCGTTTTTTTTCCCCTAATTTTGTCTTGCCCCCAGTTGGCTTGTCCAACTGGTGCAAAAGGTTAGCGGCTAGAATCGCTCTTCCCGACTCCTCTCGTCCCCAGTCGGCTTGCGGTGGAAGCTTTGAGTCCAGGCGATCGCCATAACTTTGCGACTCTGAGACAATAGTTCGAAC
>Ga0335394_10004369_pt1 | contig 16073 bp, 15 predicted proteins | sample MAT03_FD_205741 | JGI IMG/M metagenome (GOLD analysis project Ga0335394, IMG submission 205741) | Freshwater microbial communities from Lake Fryxell liftoff mats and glacier meltwater in Antarctica - MAT-03 (spades assembly) (version 2) ... | reverse complement strand
GTCATTTGTCATTGGTCATTTGTCAGGAGTTAGGAATTATTATTCTCCCCCTGCTTCCCCTGCTCCCAGTCTCTCAGCAAATCGATCCGGCGATCGCGGGTTTTTTGAATCTGTTGTTCGTAACGCCACCGGGCGATCGCTGCATGATTCCCAGAGAGTAAGATATCAGGCACTTTCAAACCGCGAAAATTGGCAGGACGAGTATATTGGGGATAATCCAATAACCCATTCTCAAAACTTTCTGCTGTGAGGGACTCCGTTTTCGCCACGGTTCCGGGTAATAGTCTGACTACGCCATTAATCAAAGCCATCGCTGGAATTTCCCCGCCAGTCAAAATAAAATCACCTAAAGATACTTCACGAGTCACCAAATGTAGTACCCTCTCATCCACCCCTTCGTAATGTCCACAAATAACAACTAACTGGTCATAATTTGCCGTTAATTCTTTCAAAAGAGGTTGATTGATTGTTTGACCCTGGGGACTCATCAAAATGATCTCTCTTCTGGGCAGAATTGGCAGCGACTCCACAGCGTTAAAGATCGGTTCTGGCTTCATTAGCATCCCCACACCGCCACCGTAGGGTTCATCATCTACCTTTCGGTGCTTATCGGTGGTAAAATCCCTTGGGTTAACCAGATGAACTTCGGCAATTTGTTTGGCTAAGGCTTTACCCAGCAACCCAGAATTGAGAACAGAGTTAAAACAGTCAGGAAAAAGCGTAACTATATCAAAGCGCACAGTTATTCGTATTCGAGGACACTAATCTTAAATTTGAATATCTAGCAAACACCATCAAGCCAAGGTCGGGTCAAACTCCAGTTAAACTTTATCAATAGTATCTAAAACTACCAGACCTCTTGGATTTTAGATAGGATCAAAAGTTTTCCTAATTACTTAATTTATGTTTAAATGTTGTCACAACTAAATTTAAATTAATAATCATATCAAGTTAACAACTTCCAGGATGCATCGAGCTAGCCTTAGAAAAAAGCGTAGTCTTAACTGCTCGTCCCCAACCTTAGAAGGGAAATCTAGCCCCCGAAAGACTATTTTGCCCCCCCCCTGCTGCAAGTGGACAGGTGAAAAACAAGGCGCTGGCTTTGAGGAATGGGAACGAAGACGTTTAGATTGAGGCAACGCGAGCGTTAAACGGAAATTTGGAGAGTGGCTAACCCAGTTCCAAACCTCAAAACAGTCTCCTCTCAAAAGTTGCAAAGCGCAAAAATCATGGCTGCTACTGATCCTTGTTAAATTCACCTGAAGTTGTTGACAGGAGAAACACAATGCCGCAATTACAAGTTAAATCGCTAGAAATGAGGACACCCCAAGCAACTAAAACCGCCGTTCTAGTTATCGGAGGTGCAGAAGATAAAGTTCATGGGCGCGAAATCCTAAGAACTTTTTTTGGACGTGCCGGTGCTAGTAAGGCTTATATTACAATTATTCCATCTGCCTCTCGTGAACCTGCCATCATCGGTGGTCGGTATATTCGCATTTTTGAAGAAATGGGTGCTCAGAAGGTAGAAATTTTAGACATCCGCGAACGGGAACAGTGTGAAGCTTCTCAGATCAAAGCATCCTTAGAAGCCTGTAGTGGGGTATTTATGACAGGAGGAGACCAGCTGCGTCTTTGTGGCGTATTGGCAGATACGCCAGCAATGGAAATTATTCGGCAACGGGTGAGGGCAGGGCAACTTACGTTAGCAGGCACCAGTGCAGGAGCGGCAGTGATGGGGCATCACATGATTGCTGGCGGCGGGAGTGGGGAGTCGCCAAATCGTTCCCTAGTCGATATGGCAACGGGTTTGGGATTTATTCCAGAAGTCATCGTTGACCAACACTTTCACAACCGGAATCGGATGGGACGACTGATTAGTGCGATCGCAGCTCACCCCGATCGCTTAGGTATTGGCATTGACGAAGATACTTGTGCAGTGTTTGAACGCGATGGTTGGCTACAAGTTATGGGTAAAGGCAGTGTTACAATTGTTGATCCCACTGAAGCCACCCACACCAACGAACCCCATGTTGGTGCTGACGAACCCCTAACCATGCATAATTTACGTCTCCATATCCTCAGCTACGGCGATCGCTTCCACTTGTACCAGCGCACTGTATTACCTGCTGTACACCGAATCTCCAGCTGACGGCATAGAGTATCTGAGGTTACACTGAGTTGACCGTTTATTTATCTCTTATCGTAGAAAGATGAGAACACTATGTAAAAAGAAAAAACTGTTCATGATGAACAGTTTAGCGGTCAATTCCAGTAAGAAACTAGAATTTTGGTTCCGAATCTCCATCTACCTATTCCCATGAGAATCCTCAAGATCCAGACCTTACGCGGCCCAAACTATTGGAGCATTCGACGCCACAAGCTGATCGTCATGCGCCTCGATTTAGAAACCCTTGGCGAGACACCCTCGAATGAAATCCCTGGCTTTTATGAAGGATTAGTTGAGGCGCTGCCGAGTCTGGAGGGTCACTATTGTTCTCCTGGCTGTCGTGGTGGTTTTCTGATGCGAGTCAGAGAAGGCACAATGATCGGCCACATCGTGGAACACGTAGCCTTAGAACTTCAGGAATTAGCTGGTATGCATGTCGGCTTTGGTCGGACCCGCGAAACTGCCACACCCGGAATTTATCAAGTAGTGATCGAGTATCTGAATGAGGAAGCGGGACGTTACGCTGGACGAGCAGCAGTACGGCTGTGCCAGAGTATCGTTGATCGAGGCCGTTACCCCAAGGCAGAACTAGACCAAGATATCCAAGACCTGAAAGACTTCAGTCGTGATGCTTCCTTAGGCCCTTCAACCGAAGCGATCGTCAAAGAAGCAGAAAAAAGAGGTATTCCCTGGATGTCTCTGGAAGCCCGCTTTTTGATTCAGATGGGTTACGGCGTGAATCAGAAGCGGATGCAAGCAACAATGACGGACAACACCAGCATTCTCGGCGTAGAACTAGCTTGCGATAAAGAAGCCACTAAACGCATCCTAGCTGCTGCTGGTGCGCCAGTACCCAGAGGTACAGTAATCAACTTCTTAGACGATTTGGAACAAGCCATTGAATACGTTGGCGGCTATCCCATCGTCATCAAGCCACTGGATGGCAATCATGGACGTGGGATCACCATTGATATCAGAACTTGGGAAGAAGCTGAAGCAGGATACGAAGCTGCCAGACTGGTTTCCCGGTCAATTATTGTCGAAAGATATTACGTTGGGCGCGACCACAGGGTACTAGTAGTAAATGGCAAATTAGTAGCAGTTGCCGAACGTGTACCAGCTCATGTCATTGGCAACGGTAGATCCACGATCGCCGAACTGATTGAGGAAACAAACCTTGACCCAAATCGTGGTGAAGGACATGATAACGTCCTGACCAAGATTGAATTAGACCGCACCAGCTACCAACTCTTAGAAAGACAAGGCCACACCCTAAATAGCGTGCCACCCAAAGGCACTATTTGTTATCTCAGGGCAACAGCAAACTTAAGTACAGGCGGTAGTGCCGTAGACCGTACCGATGAAATTCACCCAGAAAATCTGTGGTTGGCACAACGGGTAGTAAAAATTATCGGTTTGGATATCGCTGGCTTGGATATCGTCACCACAGATATTAGCCGTCCTCTGCGGGAAGTGGATGGCGTGATTGTCGAAGTTAACGCCGCTCCCGGCTTCCGAATGCACGTCGCCCCAAGCGTTGGTATTCCGCGCAACGTCGCCGGTGCAGTCATGGATATGCTATTCCCCAACGAACAATCTAGCCAAATTCCAATCCTTAGCATCACGGGCACGAATGGCAAAACCACTACTACCCGACTACTAGCACATATTTATAAACAGACTGGCAAGGTAGTAGGTTATACGACCACAGATGGAACTTACATCGGTGATTACTTAGTAGAAGCTGGCGATAACACAGGCCCCCAAAGTGCCCACGTCATCCTCCAAGATCCCACAGTGGAAGTAGCCGTACTGGAAACGGCTCGTGGTGGCATTCTCCGCTCTGGATTGGGCTTTGAAGCCGCAAATGTAGGGGTGGTATTGAATGTAGCCTCCGACCACTTAGGAATAGGCGATATAGATACCATTGAGCAGTTAGCTAACCTGAAGAGTGTGGTAGCAGAAGCCGTATTCCCTGATGGCTACGCGGTACTTAACGCCGACGATCGCCGCGTCGCCGCCATGTCAGAAAAAACTAAGGCGAATATTGCTTACTTCACCATGAACCCCGACTCGGAATTAGTGCGGAAGCACATCCAAAAGGGCGGAGTAGCGGCAGTATATGAAAATGGCTATTTGTCAATTGTTAAAGGTGATTGGACACACCGCATAGAAAGAGCAGAAAATATACCTTTAACAATGGGCGGACGTGCGCCGTTTATGATTGCCAACGCTTTAGCTGCAAGTTTGGCAGCATTTGTGCAGAACGTCACAATTGAGCAGATTCGGGCTGGTTTGAGGACATTCCGGGCTTCAGTTAGTCAAACGCCAGGACGGATGAATTTGTTTAATTTAGGCAACTACCACGCTTTGGTAGACTATGCCCACAACGCAGCCAGTTACGAAGCTGTAGGTTCCTTTGTGCGGAACTGGACTACAGGACAACGGATTGGCGTAATTGGTGGGCCAGGCGATCGCCGCGACGAAGATTTTGTTACCTTGGGTAAATTAGCAGCACAAATTTTTGACTACATCATCATCAAAGAAGACGATGACTCGCGGGGACGCCTATCCGGTTCAGCTACCCAGTTGATTATTCAAGGCATCACCCAAGTTAAGCCTGATAGACGCTATGAATCAATTCTGGATGAAACCCAAGCGATAAATAAAGGCTTAGATATGGCTCCCGATAACAGTCTGGTGGTAATTTTACCAGAAAGTGTTACCCGCGCTATCAACTTAATTAAGCTGCGTGGTTTAGCGAAGGAAGAGACACACCTACAAAATCCTGGCACGACTATTGTAGATTCCCAAAATGGGATCACACCTTCTTCTGTTGTTAATACCTTGCTGTAATTAAGAGTGCTGAGTGCTGAGTGCTGAGTTCTGTTAGCGGTAGCGGTAGCGGGGCGTTTAGCCCGTGCTGAGTATGTCAAAAGGAGCCAGCGTACTGCCTCCCCCTGACTTCTTTAATTACTGTTTTTCTTCTTCCTGATTGGTTTCCTCGCTGGGAGTTTTCATCTCCTCCTTAAAACCTCGTAGGGTTTTGCCCAGTGCAGTTCCCAGTTCAGGAATTTTTTTTGGCCCAAAAATTAGAACAGCGACTATGGTAATTACAGCTATTTCTGGCCATCCTAGTCCAAACATATAAATTTCCTTTCAAGAAGTTTTAATTAACTGTTTTCTATCAAGACTTATCTCTATAAACGTCTCTACGAGGTTTTCGTTTAATCATACTCACTAATAGTACCAAATATTTGATAAATTACTCTATAATCTAACTTTTACAAGAACTGTAACCCGCAGATCCCCGACTTCTTTAAGAAGTCGGGGATCTTGTTTCTCACTGTATTCATCCCAAGATATAGTACCGTTAATTTTTGCGTCTGCGATTTCAGCACGAGCATCTCTAATATCTTCTTCATCCTCTAGAAGTTATAAAATTTTCTCTAAAGTGCTTTCGAGCGCGGTGTTTAGATGTGTTTGAATTAATTCGAGTAGCGATCGCCTTTTATTTGTAGTTGCCATTTTTAGACCTCCTTAAGATTATTCGTTTTGTTTATTATCGCTGAATTGGCAAACCTAACCAATCGCTTAATTCATGAGCTAGCCATTCCAGTTCCGCTTCAGATTTAACACCATCAAGTTGATATTTTTTTACTCCTACCCAAATATCCAACTTTGCTGGAACGGCAATTCTAGTGCCTTCAGAGTCTTTAGTAAAATGTTTTGGATCGTAAACCAACTTACTAACACTTTGCCTTGACGATGCACGGGGACGATAAAATTTCCAACTAAACAACTCCCAGGTTAGGGCGATTTGTTCGGAATTCAGGCGTAAGCGGATGCATCCAAATAAATGAAAGAGAAATTTAGACACCATGACAAAGCCAGCACTCCAAAAGGGAAGTGAGAATAAGGCAAAGGGGATGTTGACAGGAAAAGGTGCCGAGAGTGCGCCAATTGTCCAAAATAGGATAAATGAATTCCAGGCGATCGCAAATAAACCTGTGAATATAATTGATGGTTCAAAACCTGCTGATGGCACGATAATTTCTAGAGAATCCAAATTTTTGGTTAGTTGAATCTTACTCCCATCTGGTTTGCCAACGACCAAAGTAGGCAAGTTTGTCGGTTGTGGTTTTTCTAAAGCGGCGATTGCTACAGCCGCAGAACTCAAACGCCGTTCTAAACTGGGTTCAATCATCGACTTTAGCCAATTGCTAAAGCTGGGACTGAGATTAGCCGCTTGTTCAAACTGAATGCGAAAATCCTTTTGAGGTAAATCGGCTGGGTAAATACCCGTCATTAAATAAATTAAGGTTGCACCTAAACTATAAAGGTCAGATGCCGCAACAGTGCGTCCGCCAAACTGCTCTGGTGGCATATAGCCATAGGTTCCTACCACAGTTCTTGTGCCGGTTTCTGTGGCGAGGACAGTTTGCACTGAGCCAAAATCTACCAAATAAACTTCACCGACACTACTACCAGAGCGATCGCCCAATAAAATATTGCTAGGCTTAATATCACGGTGGATCACAGGCGGATACAGCCCATGTAAATAAATGAGAATCTCTAAAAGTGCTTTGGCTATCTGTTTGACTTCTGCTTCTGTAAAAGTCCGCCCAGTTTGTAAATATTGATCTAAGGTTTTTGCTGGAATATGAGTTTGTACCAGCGCAAATCCTTTAATGGTTGGTAAATTTACCTCAAAATAGTTTAAATAGTGAGGAATTAAGGGATGTGACAAAGATTTTAAGGTTTCAGCCTCCCGCTCAAACAGCTTGAGTGAATCCCATTCAAAATCACTACCAAAAGAAAGTAACTTGATGACAACTAATTCTTGAGTTTCTAGATCACGAGCTAACAACGTCCGCCGCCCGGCTTTTTTTCCTAATAGCTGCTGAACTTCGTAGCGATCGCCTAATATTTCGCCAATCATTATGGTTTCTGATAACGCTACATCTGAAAAGTTTTCATAGCTTATGGCTTTTCGATTTGGCAAACCGATATCTTTAGTATAATTGCGTAGTTCTATGCCTTCCCAACTTTGGCCTTATATTACCCCTGGTATTCCCGATGAATTATTTGAGCAGTTACCAGGAATTCCCTTCAGCCAGCGAGAAGTTCGGCTGTTATTGATTGCCCAATTGCGACTAAACCCCGATTCCGTCTTGTGGGACATTGGCGCAGGAACAGGTACAATTCCGGTAGAGGTGGGCTTATTATGTCCAGGCGGGCAGATTATTGCTGTGGAACGGGATGAAGAAGTAGCTAATCTGATCAAGCGTAACTGCGATCGCTTTGAGGTAAAAAACGTTGAAGTAATTGAAGGTAATGCCCCAGAGTGTTTGCACGATCTCAAAGTTGCTCCTCACCGCGTTTGTATCGAGGGAGGACGTCCCATTCAGGAAATTCTGCAAGCAGCTTGGCACTATTTGCCACCATCAGGTCGGGTTGTAGCCACAGCTGCTAATCTAGAAAGTCTGTATGCTATTTCCCAGAGTTTTTCCCTATTAAGGGCAAGAAATATCGAAGTCGTCCAGTCTGCGGTAAACCGATTGGAGACGCGCGGCTTTTCTCAAACCTTCACCGCCGTTGATCCCATTTTTATCCTCAGTGGTGAAAAACTGGACTAAATCCAAAATCCAAAATACTTATTTATATGCCTTGGTCTCGGATTATTAGTGGAATTATTGCGATCGCTCTAGCTCTTTCTGTCACCCTTTTGGGGGGTTGGTACTTTACCATCATGTTTGCGATTGTGGTCTTTTTAGGACAACAAGAATATTTTAATTTGGTGCGATCCAGAGGCATCGCTCCCGCCGCTAAAACCACAATGTTTGCTAGCCAAGTTTTGCTGGTGATTTGTACCCTAGATGGCAGTTTAGCTGATGCTGTGATGCCAATAGCTGGCACACTTATTTGTTTTTACCTGCTGTTTCAACCCAAATTTGCCACGATCGCGGATGTTTCTGCTTCTATAATGGGGCTATTTTATGTAGGTTATTTGCCGAGTTACTGGGTGCGGTTGCGTGCGATCGATAATACTGCTTTTATCAATCTCCCTTTCGGAGGTTACTGGCCTTCAACCTGGACGGATTTCTGGGAAAAGGCAAATTCTGCCTCTTTACCACAAGGTTTTACAGCAACACTGCTGACTTTTTTGTGTATTTGGGCAGCCGATATTGGCGCTTATACTATTGGCAAATTCTTTGGAAAAACTCGTTTGTCTGAGATTAGTCCTAAAAAAACCGTAGAAGGTGCTGTCTTTGGTATTATGTCCAGTGTTGCCGTAGCCCTTGCGGGAGCTTATTATCTACATTTGCCCAGATCCCCTTTCACTGGTTTAGCATTGGGTTTGCTGATTGGGATTGCTAGTCTTTTAGGGGATCTTACTGAGTCTATGCTCAAGCGGGATGCTGGAGTCAAAGATTCTGGACAGTTAATCCCCGGTCATGGTGGTGTTTTAGACCGTACCGATAGTTATATTTTCACAGCTCCTTTGGTTTACTATTTTGTGACACTATTGTTGCCGTTACTGTAGTTATTGGGCATTGGGCATTGGGTATTGGCGACGAGTCTTTGATACTCGTTGATAAGTCTTTTATCTCCACCCCTCTGTATCAGGGCTATTTCATTCTAGGCATAAACCGCCCAGAACTAAAGTTCCAGGCTAATAGCTAAAGTCCGTTAAAACGGACTATAACCTTTTTTCAGTCGTCTTTAGACGACTTTCGCTATTAGACTCAGAATTCATTCTGAGGCGGGCTAGATGAGAATGAAATAGCCCTGCCCTCTGTATCCCCGTTATAAAACTTAATTACGAATTACGAATTACGAATTATTTTATCAAGGGTTAACGTTAATCCGACCACGACACACCAGTTTGCCTGGGATTAGCGTCAGTTCTTGGATATCTACATCTGAGCCAAGATCCAGATTGTACCCATAATTCTCTTCTAACATATCTCCCCGGTCTGGCTTGATTTGTATATGTCCCAGTTGCAACTCATGACCATTGAGTAACTCTAAGCCCAGACAAATCTCCAGAGGTGTTGTTTCACTATTGGTTACTCTCATACCTCGCAGTATAATCTGGTTGTTATCAAGGAGAATTTCTTGCCAACTAATTGGTTGTGACTTTGGGCAATGTATTGGTAAAACCTTAACCAGTAAATCGCCCAAAGCAGTCGATAATAAATCAGATGAGAGCGAAGCATTGATATCTTTCTCGTCTACGAGTAAATCGGCAACCACTGGTACTGTTTCCAATAGTCGTAAGGGCTGTCCTTTGAGTACAGAGCCGATATTTATCCGTATATTTTCTGCGATTAATTTAATTTCTGTAATCAGGAGACCTTGATAAACTGCATGAGTAGCAAAAATAGATACCGAAGGGATACGCCCAGAGAGAATTTGACGATCGCTTGCTTGAATTTCAACTTCTAATTTAGATATTTGGCTGACTTGCGCTCTCAACCAAAGCTTTAATGCTGTTGTAAGTACCTGCGTAATTATGCGGATTTTATTTGCATTTGTGGTTTGGGGATTTTGCTCTGGCATCTAACCAATCTGTGAGTATTTGCTCAACAACCGAACAGAACTTAAACAAGTTTTAAATGTAACATTTATGCCTACTTGCTACAAAATGCAAATATCATTTAATTGTTAACAGTAAATAAATAATTTCCATAATGGAGGCACGATTACAAAAAATTCTCGCTCAATGGGGTATTGCGTCACGTCGTGAAGCCGAAGAAATGATTAGGCAATCACGGGTGCAGATCAATGGGGAATTGGCATATTTAGGTCAAAAAGTTGATCCCCAAAAAGATGCGATCGCAATTGATGGTAAACCCGTATCTAAAAAGCACCGTCCGGCTTTAATATATTTATTGCTACACAAACCAGCGGGAGTAGTTTCGACTTGCTACGACCCTCACCAAAGAACGACAGTTCTGGATCTGCTACCGAAAGAATTACGAGAGGGTTCAGGTATTCACCCAGTTGGACGTTTAGATGCAGACTCTACAGGAGCCTTAATCCTGACAAATGACGGAGAACTGACATTTGGACTAACCCATCCCCGTCACAGTATTGCCAAGACATATCGTGTTTTGGTCAAAGGGCATCCTCCAGAAGCAGTACTACATAAGTGGCGTGAGGGTGTGATGTTGGAGGGTAGAAAAACCAGGGATGCTAAGGTGCAGCTAATAGAACGTTGTGCCGAGGGAAGCCTTTTAGAAATAGTGTTGCAGGAGGGAAGAAATCGCCAAATTCGCCGTATAGCCCAACAGTTAGGATACCCAGTAATCAAACTGCATCGGACTGCGATCGGCCAAATTCAATTACAAACTCCAAAAGAACCCTTTTTGTCAGAGGGTAAATATCGTTCCCTCAAAGATTATGAGATTCATTTTTTGCAAGAGCAGATAACACAACCTAATTATTGATTCAGCAAAGTTAAGGAGCGTCAAAAGCCATGAAATGGCCAACAAAGAAGAATAATCATCAGCCATCATTTTTATTAGAGCAACAACGCTCTGAAAAGTTGGCAGAATTAGGCGCTCAACTTTTGGCATTGCGTCAAAAACAGGGTCTATCTCTAGAGCAAGTGGTTGCATTAACGAGGATTCCTCGGCGATTATTGCAGGCCATCGAAGCAGGTAATTTAAACGATCTGCCAGAACCAATTTATATTCAAGGTTTGCTCAGGCAATTTGCCGAAGTACTAGGCTTAAATGGAGTAGAATTTTCTGGCGCTTTTCCGATTAGTGCTGCACGAGTAAACCCCCAAGATATGGGGAATATTTCACCCCTCAATCAACTACGTCCGATTCATCTTTACTTTCTTTACATCTTACTAATCGTCTGCTCTGTAAATGGCTTATCTCAGTTATTAAATAACGCTGTACTACAAGCAAGTAATAGCCAAAACCAGCCACACCCAAAACAAAAGTCTGTTGCTAAATCAGAGCCAACCCAACCAAAAGAGTCATTAAAAGTTCAACCTGTTAGCGATCGCCTGAGCGGCAAACAACAGGGACAGGCTGTACAGATTGGTGTCACTTTGAAAGCGTCATCTTGGATTCGCGTAATAGCTGATGGCAAAACCGAGTTTGAGGGTACTTTGCCAGAGGGAAGCCACCGGATTTGGAAAGCCCAAGAGCAACTGACAGTAAAAACTGATAATGCTGGTGGTGTGTTGATGAGCGTCAATCAAGAGAAAGCCAAGGAAATGGGAGAGCCGGGGAAAGAGGAAGAAATTAGGATTGCTGCCAAGCCTAAGTTTTAGGAAGTGCTGAGTGAGGGAGGAGTAATGAGTAATGAGTGGGTTTTTTCTTAATACTTCATTACTCAGCACTCGTTACTCAGGACTGCTTGGGGGAGCGTCCATTGAGTCTGGTAAGAACTTTTAAGCGATCGCCTAATTCCTCTGTCAACGCTGACGCTTGATAGCGCCACTCCCAGTTACCCTCAGCAACACTGGGAAAATTCATCCGCGCTTCGTTTCCTAATCCCAAAATATCTTGCAAGGGAATAATGGCTTGGTTGGCTATGGAACTCAAAGCTAGGCGAATTAAATCCCATTGGATGCCTTCAGGACTAATACAACCTAAATAAAGCAACAGGTTGTGCTTTTCATTGTCGTTAGCCGTATTGAACCAGCCTACAGTGGTGTCATTATCGTGAGTCCCAGTGTAAACTACAGCATTTCTTGGGTAATTGAATGGTAAAAATGGATTAGCGGGATCAGAACCAAAGGCAAACTGCAAAACTTTCATCCCAGGAAATTCATACTTGTCTCGCAGCGCTTCTACCTCTGGTGTAATTACTCCCAAATCTTCTGCTAAAACGGGTAGCTTGCCCAACTTCTGCCTAATCACTTCAAAAAAAGCATCTCCAGGCGCTTGGACCCATTTACCATTCATGGCAGTTTCTTCACCTTGAGGCACAGACCAATAAGCCTCGAAGCCCCGGAAGTGGTCAATGCGAATTATATCTACATAATCAAGCATTGCCTCAAAGCGCTGTACCCACCATTTAAAATCTTGTTTTTGCAATTCTTCCCAGTTATAAACCGGGTTTCCCCACAATTGACCGGTGGCGCTGAAATAATCTGGTGGAACTCCGGCCATTTGGTCAGCAACTCCTGTCTCTTGGTCTAAGCAAAAGATGTCAGGATGCGCCCACACGTCAGCGCTATCGTGAGCTACATAGATAGGAATATCGCCGATAATGTCAATGCCGCGCATATTGGCGTAGCTTTTCAATTCTGACCACTGGCGGAAAAACTCAAATTGGACGAATTTGTAATAATAAATCTCTTCATTGAGCCGCTGCTGTACTTGATCCAATGCTTGTGGATCACGCTTAACAATTTCAGGCTCCCATGTGTTCCAGCTTGCATTGGCGTTGGCATCTTTCAGCGCCATGAATAAAGCGTAATTATCTAGCCAATAGGCTTTGCTGTCGCAAAAACCTTCAAACTCTTTATGCTGAATAGGCGTAGCATTGGCTCTAAATTTTTCACAGGCTTTTTTGAGTAGCCCAATTTTAATCGGCACAACTTGCTCGAATTCTACCTTTTCTGTCGAAAATCCTGGTAAATTAGCAAAGTCTTCTTCAACTAACAAACCTTCTTCTACGAGTTTTTCTGGGCTAATCAGTAGAGGATTTCCCGCCATTGCTGAGTAGCACATATATGGAGAATTACCGTACCCAGTGGGACCCAAGGGTAAAACTTGCCAATATTGTTGATGGCTTTCTTTGAGAAAATCAATGAAGCGATAGGCTTCTAAGCCTAAATCCCCAATGCCAAATCGACTGGGAAAGGAGGTAGGGTGCAGCAAAATGCCACTCGATCTAGGAAAAGGCATATTTAACCTGAATTATGGGAGCAAGCGATCGCATCAATCTATCACGGAACAGTATTTGCAGCGTAAATCAAGTCAACTCGTTTTGTTTGTCATTAGTCCTTTATCCTTTGTCCTTGACTAATAGACATCTCCGGAAAAGATTTAGTTACCTTAAATTTACATACAGATATCACGGAAATTAAGCCTCTCTCCGCTTCGGGGAGAGGTTTGGAGAGGGGTCTTAATTGATTTCCGGAGATGTCTAATGACCAATGACCAATGACTAATAACCAATGACCAATAACCAATGACTAATGACTAATAACCAATAACCAATAACCAATGACCAATGACCAATGACCAATGACCAATGACCAATGACCAATGACCAATGACCAATGACCAATAACCAATGACCAATGACCAATGACCAATGACCAATGACTAATAACCAATGACCAATGACCAATGACCAATGACCAATGACTAATAACTATGACTTACCGAAATCCTACACCAACAGTTGATATCATCATTGAATTAGTAGATCGACCTCATCGGCCAATAGTGTTAATTGAAAGACATAATCTACCCTTAGGTTGGGCTATTCCTGGTGGTTTTGTGGATTATGGAGAAGCGGTGGAAGTGGCGGCGCGGCGAGAAGCTGAGGAAGAAACGGGTTTGCGGGTGGAGTTAGTTGAACAATTACTGGTGTATTCTGACCCTAATCGCGATCGCCGTCAGCATACGATTAGTATTGTGTTTTTGGCGACAGCGACGGGTGAACCTGTGGCTGGAGATGATGCTAAGGATGTAGGCATTTTTGAGTCTTGGTGTGTGCCTGGTAATTTATGTTTTGACCACGATCGCATTTTGCGCGATTATTGGCGATATCGGCATTATGGGATACGTCCGAGGTTGGGGTAAGAGGAACGAACCGCAAAGTGTCAAAGCCAAGATTCTAAAGCTAAGGCTTGCACTTGTTGTATCCTTTGAAAATCGCTGTCCCCTGAGACAACGGTGAGGTTATAGTGCAGAGCAGTTGATGCTATCCACAAGTCGTTATCGCTAAAACCCAAATCTTGAACTGTAAACTTTCTCCGCTTTGCTTTGTCTTTGGGGCCAAAATGCTCGACAATTTCTCCTTTGAGGCTACCGTAAACATCGGCAACCCCTCCACTAATGGGATAAAGATCAATGGTTTGCAGAAAAGTTCTGACAAAGCGAAGATTTGCTTCCTGTTGAAAAGACTTTTGCACCATGTAAAGGAGTTCACCTTGCACAATAACGCTAGTTGCAACCCCTAAGCCGATGTGTTCTTGTAACCGACGAATGACGTTTGTTTCTCCGAAAATGATCCGGCTACAATGATTGGTGTCTAGGAGATACATCACTAAAATTCAGCAGAGGAACGGGTTTCGTAAACAAGCTGCAAGCACTCCTCAAAGTCATCTCCTTGCCAGGTTCCGGCAAATTTTAGCAAGTCTTCTGCTTTAGAGCCTCTAAGAATTGGTGTTGCTTCCTGCATTTCCGATTTCGTTTGATAATTGGAAGTATGATCATTTTTTTCCGTTGACAAGTCAAGAGATATTTCCTCGGTTCCTGGTTTTGTCTTGAGAAAACGCAAAAAATCTAGCGTTTCGGCTAGTAGAACATCTGAGGATGATTCAATTTCTTGGAGCAGTAGTTCTTTAATATTCATCCTGGTTTATGCATAAATAATGTTTTGCAGTTTGTCGTAACTGTATTATACGAATGCGATAAAGCAGATGATGCTAAGGGTGTAGGAATTTTTGAGTCTTGGTATGTGCCTGGTAATTTATGTTTTGACCACGATCGCATTTTGCGCGATTATTGGCGATATCGGCATTATGGGATACGTCCGAGGTTGGGGTAAGAGGGACGAACCGCAAAGGCGCAGAGAGCGCAAAGAATGATTTCGCGGTGGTGAATGCCGTATATGCTAAATATTTCCCAGAAGATACAGCCCCAGCGCGGGCTTGTGTGCAGGTATCGCGCTTACCTAAAGATGTGTTGGTAGAAATTGATGCGATCGCTGTAATTGGCGGTTAGTCCCAATACACTCACAGAACAAGCCTACAACTCTCCAAACAAATTAGGCTTGATTATTGACTTTTGTTCTTAAAAGCTATAAATATTCTTTAGGGGTTAATTGAAATTAATTAGCAAAAAAACTGAGAAAATTTCCTAATGGAGAGTTGCAAATGAGTGTGAGGAAAAAGAGCTTATTGGGTGCTGGCGCGGCATTTACAGTGCTTACAGGTCTAGTAGTCAGCACAATAGGGGCTATGCAGACAACGATCGCCAACCCTACCGCTAATCAACAAACACCACGCTTAGTTGCCCAAGAACTGAAGACTTTAACAATAGTTTTTCCCAGTCGTGCTGATTCTACAGACTTGCAAAATAAGGCAAATGCGGTAGGAGCTTTTTTATCGAAAGAGTTAGGAATTCCAGTCGTCGCCCAAGTTGGTGATGATACAGCTGCTGTGGAAGCTTTGAGAGCAAATCGCGCTGATGTCGCTTTTTTAAGTAGCCGTCCGGCTTTGAAAGCAAAACAATTAGCAAATGCCAGCTTGTATCTAGCCGAAGTTCGTTCCACTTATTCTGGAAGATACACCTATAGCTCAACATTTATTGTCCCCAACAATAGTCCTCTAAAAACTCAAAATTCAGCTAAAGCCACTTTAGAACAACTACGGGGCAAGAAAATTGCTTTTACTTCCCCTACTTCTGGCTCTGGGTTTATTATCCCTGTCGCTGAGTTGGTCAAACAAAAATTTGTACCCAACCGCGATCGCTTAGATGATTTCTTTGGTCAAGTTTCTTATGGCGGCAATTACAGCAAAGCCTTACAAGCAGTTGTGCGCGGTCAAGCTGATGTGGCTGTTGTGTCAGAATATGCTCTCAATCCACCTTATATCACCGCCGAAGAGAAGAGTCAGTTGCGGGTTCTACACCAAATTAAGGGTGTACCTGCCCACGGTATTGCCATTGATGATGATGTTCCAACTCCAATACGG
>Ga0335394_10004368_pt1 | contig 16074 bp, 12 predicted proteins | sample MAT03_FD_205741 | JGI IMG/M metagenome (GOLD analysis project Ga0335394, IMG submission 205741) | Freshwater microbial communities from Lake Fryxell liftoff mats and glacier meltwater in Antarctica - MAT-03 (spades assembly) (version 2) ... | reverse complement strand
AATTGAGGTTTACCTAAGTTAATTAACCATTGCAAAAAAGGAGCCATCGTCCGTTCATTCAGTGCGCCATTGAGTGACAAAATGCCCCAAAGTAACCGATGTAGCCAAGTCATTTGAATCATCATTCGCACTTCCCATGTGGGATGCTTTTGATAAAATAAAACTCCCATACGTCCACGTTGAATTTCTTGGTCAATCAATCGAGGAATTTGCTCTAATTCAAATGGTGGATGCCAGTGATAACCGACGGCTTCGGGACATTTAATTAGTTTTAAATCTAGTTTTTTTAGCCGTACACCTAACTCTAAATCTTCCCAGCCATAAAGTTGAAATTTAGTATCAAAAAGCCCAGCTTTTTCTAACCAATGTTTAGGAATTGCGACATTTCCCGTAGCAAAAAAAGCTGCTGAAAAATCTGTTACTTTGTAGGGTTCAGCAGTTGGGTGATCGAAATTGCAAGTATTGATAACTGCACCGTAAGTAAAAAAGCGATCGCTTCCCAATTTCTCTTTTCCTTGCACCAATGCGTTACTATGAGCTTGCAGGAAATTTTTCAGCACCACTAAATCACTATCAATAAAGATAATTGTGTCTCCCTGTGCCTGTTCTACCCCCAAATTTCGAGCCGCAGCTGGCCCAGCATGGTTTTGCTGAAAGCATCGCACATGGGGAAACTCTTCTTTGTGTTCTGCTAACCAATCCAATGTGCCATCAGTAGAACCATCATCCACCAAGACAATCTCGTAATCAATAACTGAACTTGGCTGACTCAACTCCTGCATTTCTAAGGCACAGAGGCACTTTTCCAAAATTGGTTTGCGATTATAAGTCGGTATCACAACGCTGAAAAACACAGTTTCACCCACAACACTACCCATCTCTAGGATAGGATAGATGCGACATTGACACTGTTCCTTACCTGGTTATGGCTATAGAAATAGCAAGGCTTCATAAGTTTTAGTTAATTAATATATAACCCAAGCTTAATCTTTGTAACCTAAACTTAGTTGATATGTATAAAAACGACGAAATTCACATTTATTTTGTTATTAACAATTAAGTTATTAATTTTTTAACCGTAGCAAATTCCCAGAAATTAAGAGCTTTAGCTTCCACTAAATTTTTTCCGGTTACATCAGAGGAAAGTTTGATGTCTAAACTGAGTCGCAGACAAATTTTAATATTTTTTGCTGGCAGCGCTGGTGCTGTTGTTTTGGGAGGTAAAATCCTAGAAGGTTTTATCGGTACTAAACAAGCAAAAATCTCGCCATTGGGCTTTACACCTGTACGTTTACCACATCCCCTACCAATTTATCAAGAGCAGAGAAATTTCTTGCCAACAAAAATTGGTGAGGGAGAAGTAGTTAATCTATCTGCGGATGTTAAATTAAGTATTTACAACATTATTGATGATGTGGTGGTGCCACCGGAGTACGAACGTTATGTAATTGCCAGTTGGGGCGATCGCGTGTTTCCTAACAAAGATGATTATTTCGGTTACAATAACGATTTCACTGCTTTTATTCCCCTTGATCAAACTAATGATGTCGGGTATTTATGGGTCAATCATGAATACGTTAGTTTTCCATTTTCTACCTTATTACTAGAAGATTCCTCTGATCTTAAAAAACTGCCCGACGCATTTGAAAACGTCATCGGCTGGGCTTTACCCTCTAGCCGAAATATTGAAGTTGAAGGGGAATCTTTATATAATCAAGGCGGCTCGATTATCCGCATCTCTCGCAGTAATACCAGTAAACGTTTTGCTGTAGTCAAAGATGCCAAAAATCGCCGCATTCATGGTCTTTCTGGGTTGGGAATCAATAGCCAACGAAATGATAACTACAAAAACCTCACGGCTTGGGGAAGTCGCAACCACCAGAAAGGTGATCAAAATTATTTAATCGCAACTGGCCCAGCTGCAACGGAAGTTTTTAATCTCAGTTCTGATCAACTGGGTAATAAAATTATTGGTACCGCCTTTAACTGTTCTGGTGGTAAAACTCCTTGGGGAACAATCTTATCTGCGGAGGAGAACTTCCAAAATTATGTCACAGAAACAGTAAAAGCTAATGGTACTCAGACAGATTACACAGATAAAAATATCGGCAAGACTTTTGGTTTAGTAGGAGAAAAATACGGCTGGATTGTCGAAATTGACCCCAACAATCCAGAATTTCGCCCTCGCAAACACACTTGGTTAGGTCGTTACCACCATGAAAATGTTGCCCTGCGTGTTGAACAAGGCAAGAAATTAGTTGCCTACATGGGTGATGACAGACGTGGAGGACACACTTGGAAATTTGTCAGTGCAAATACTATCTCTTCCCCAACCAGTAAAACTAACAGTAGCTTGTGGGAAAAAGGGACTTTGTATGTTGCCAGTTATAATCCAGACGGTACAGGTAAATGGATACCGTTACTCTTAACTACTGCGACCAATCCAATTACGCCCACAATTCTATCTTCTGTCGAATTTGCGGCGTTGCAGAAAGTCCAAAAAGAAGGTCTTTTATCACTACCAAGACGTAATGGTATTGCAGGTCAAACCGAAGATGGTGGTATATTTAAATGCGATCGCACTAACGAAGCAAAAGCACTACCTGATTATCAAAATAAAAAACTATCTGACTTTTACTCTACCCAAGGTGCAGTTCTTAGTGATGCCTTTTTAGCTGCAAACTTAATCGGGGGAACTCCCACCGCCCGGCCAGAAGATATAGAAATACATCCAACCACCAAAGAAGTTTTCATTGCCTATACTGATGGTGCCCCAGGTAGCGATGGTTATCCTGATTCGCGGATTTTCCAAGTAGCCAAATTAAGTAAAGATGCCAATGGCACCCAGCAATCAGGAGGACTGTACAAGATTATTGAAGATAGTGCTGATGCTACAGGGCTAACCTTCAAATGGCAGAAATTTGCCCAAGGTGGCGAAGCCGGCTCGTTATCTGGTGCTGGTTTTGCCAACGTAGATAATTTAGTGTTTGACGAGGAAGCAAATGTTTGGGGTGTCACGGATATGTCTACCGGCACTCACAATGGTTTTGAGGTTGGCGCTGAAGGTAAGCAAACCAAAATCGATCACACAGTTAGCGGTAATGTTTCTGATTTTACAGGAGTATTTGGTAATAACTGGCTGTTTTTTATTCCGACTAGTGGCGCTAATGCTGGACGAGTAATACCCTTTGCCTATGGGCCAGTGCGTTGCGAAATGACAGGGCCAACTTTCGTGGGAGATACACTGATTATTTCAGTACAGCATCCCGGTGAAGATTGTCCAATTAACGATGGCACAATGTTAAGTCGCAGTATTGAATTACTCGATTTGAATGGTACTACATTTAATCAAACTCGGAGTTTACCTCGTGGCAGTAGTTGGCCGAGTAATATCTCGAAGGCTGATGGTGGTAAGGATCAGTCCACAGGTGTTCCCCGACCATCTGTAATTGGCATCCGCCCTAAAAATTCTCGCAGTAAGTTTATTTAAAATAGCAATCCTAGATGAGTTATGAACAGAAAGATCCCCGACTTCTTTGAGAAGTCGGGGATCTAAGCATAGGCGGGGTAAAGTTATTTTAATATGTATGGGCAATTCAGTTAAGCCTATGAATATTCTTAACTGAGCTAATTTCTTCTTTTGAGATTTCATAGACAACAAAGGCTTTAGTAAGTTAAAGAATAAATCTCCATTAATCAAAATATAACCTAGCGTTAATTTTCGGCGATTAAATTATATGAAAAATTGAAAAAATTTTGTCTAGTTAAGTCACCTAAATAGTAAACAACCTTTTGTTTAAAAATAGGTTACTTACTATTCAAAATCTATGGCATTTCACGTAAACAATTGACGGCTTTTTCTGTCAGTAATCAAGATTTGCCTTGACGAAATTTTTGATGTCACAAGAGAGGAGAATTTAATGTCTAAATTAAGTCGCAGACAACTTTTAATATTTTTTGGAGGCAGTGCTGGTGCTGCTGTGTTGGGAGACACAATCCTGAATGGTGTTACTAACATTGCCGAAGCAACATTTAAGCGACTAAGCTTTACACCAGTGCGCTTACCTCACCCCCTAGAAATTTATCAAGACCAAAATAATTTCTTGCCAACAGGAATCGGTCAGGGACAAGTCAAAAATGCATCTAATGATGTCAAGTTAAGTGCCTACAACGTCATTGATGATGTGATAGTGCCACCAGAATACGAACGTTATGTAATTATAGGTTGGGGCGATCGCGTATTTCCTAACAGCAGTGATTATTTTGGCTACAACTGCGACTACACAGGTTTTGTTCCCATTGGTAGAACCACAGATGTCGGATATTTGTGGGTTAATCACGAATACGTGAGTTATCCTTTTTCTGATCTAGCACCAGGAGCTCCTCTTGATGTTCGAGGAGGGCGTACCAGCTTTGAATCAGTGATTGGGTGGGCTTTACCTGCCGTCAGAGGTCTTGAATTTGACGGAGAAGCTTTATATAACTTAGGCGGATCAATCGTCCGTATCTCTCGTCGTAGTGCTAATCAACGTTTTGCTGTTGTCAAAGGTGATGTGAGAAATCGCCGTCTTCATGGTCTTTCTGGCTTAAGAATTAATAGCCTAAGAAGTGATGGATATGAAAATATCACTTCTTGGGGAAGTCGTAGCCACCAACAAGGTGATCAAGACTATTTAATCGGAACCGGCCCAGCTGCAACTGAAGTATTTAACCTCTCCTCCGATGGATTGGGTAACAAAATTATTGGCACCGCCTACAACTGTTCTGGTGGGACAACTCCTTGGGGAACCATTTTAAGTGCTGAAGAAAACTTTCAAGGAGGCCCAGGATTTTTTGTTGGTGTCACAGAATCAGTCAACCCGAATGGGACTCAGACAGGTTACACCGCTGACACTACTGGTACTACCTTTGGTTTAGTCGGCGAAAAATACGGTTGGATTGTCGAAATTGACCCTGTTAATCCAACGTTCCGCCCTCGCAAACACACTTGGTTAGGCCGTTTCCGCCATGAAAACGTTGCCATGCGTGTCGAAGCAGGTAAAAGACTGGTCGCTTACCTGGGTGATGACAGACGTGGAGGACACACCTGGAAATTTGTTAGTACAGGTACTATTTCCTCGCCAACCAGCAAAGCCAACAGCAGTTTGTGGGAAAGTGGTACATTGTATGTCGCTCGTTATAATACGAACGGCACAGGTGAATGGATACCCTTACGTTTAACCACTGCTACCAATCCCCTTGCGCCATCGGTAATTTCTTCTGTAGAGTTTGCCGCTTTGGGTTCGGCTCAAAGAAATGGTCGTTTACCACTACCAAGACGCAATGGTATTGCAGGTCAAACTATAGATGGTGGTCCATTCAACCTCGAAACCACCAACGAAGTAGCTGCTCTACCTGGTTATCAAGGTAAGCAACTATCTAACTTCTATCCTACCCAAGGTGCACTTCTGAGTGATGCTTTCTTAGCAGCCAACTTGGCAGGAGGAACTCCTACAGCCCGCCCAGAAGATATAGAAGTCCATCCAACCACCAAAGAAGTGTTCATTGCCTACACTGATGGTGCGCCAGGAGGCGACGGCTATCCAGATTCGCGGATTTTCCAGGTTGCCAAGTTAAGTGCAGCTGTCAACGCGACACAGCAATCAGGGGGAATATACAAGATTATTGAAGATAGCGCCGATGGTACAGGTCTAACCTTCCGTTGGCAGAGATTCGCTCAGGGTGGAGAAGACGGATCGGTGTCTGGTGCTGGTTTTGCGAATGTAGATAACTTAGTATTCGACAATCAGGCAAATGTTTGGGGTGTAACAGATATGTCTACCAGCACTCACAATGGTTTTGATGTTGGTGCTGCTGGCACTGAAAACACCATCAACCACACAGCTACTGGTAATGTTTCCAGTTTTACAGGAGTTTTTGGTAATAACTGGCTGTTTTATATCCCTACCAGTGGGTCTAGTGCTGGAAAAGTAATACCTTTTGCCCAAGGTCCGGTGCGTTCTGAAATGACTGGGCCAACCTTTGTCGGAAATACGCTGATTATTGCAATCCAGCATCCTGGTGAAGATTGTCCAATTAACGATGGCACAATACTTAATCGCAGTATTGAATTACTAGATTTAAATGGTACGACCTTCAATCAGACTCGCACTGTACCTCGTGGTAGTAGTTGGCCTAGTAATATCAATGGTCAACCTACAGGTGTACCCCGTCCATCTGTAATTGCTATCCAGCGTAAGAATTCGAGTGGTAGTGTCAATTTTGTTTAGTATCCTCTATTGGGTGCAAAGATGTTGCCATGCAGTATCTTTACATTCAAGTTCTAGCAAAAATCGCTCCTTTATGATTTAGAATTACAAATGCACACAGATAAATTATCTGTGTGCATTTGTATAATCATTTAATTTAAATAAGTTTTTAATCACCGTATACAGGTTAAAAAATATCAATGAATTAATTTTTCTATAGTTCAAATATTGCTAAATTTATAAAGTACATATATTAAGAACGAGATTAGTGAGCAATTTTAGAAAAATAGATGGTAGACAAAGCCTCTGATTATCGGCTGTTCAAAAATAATTTTTGATAAACAACATTTTTAGTTAAGAATATACTCGCTACAAATAGGGTAGGTGGGATTTTTTCAGCTATTACCGTACTGTAAAAAGGTTTTTTGAGTAATGCTTTCATTTCAATGGTGTAGATGTGCAGATGATTCAGTAAAAGTAGTTAGTAATCAGCAAAAAGCAAAAGTTTTGTGGATGATAGTAGGTTTACTTGCTGTTTTTTTTATTGCGGAGTGGAGTGTAGGTTTATGGAGCCAAAGTTTATCTTTACAGGCGGATGCTGGACACATTTTTTCGGATATTACAGCCTTGGCAATATCGCTACTTGCCAGTTTTTTAGCACAGCAACCAGCTAAGAGAAAGGCAACATTTGGCCATCAGCGTGTTGAAGTTTTAGCAGCTTTGTTCAATGGATTAGCTTTGGTAGCGATCGCAACTTTTATCACATGGGAAGCTATTCAACGCTGGCAACATCCAGCAACAATTTTGGGCTTACCAATGTTAGGAATTGCGGTGTTAGGTTTAATCGTCAATTTGTTTAATATTACTTTACTTCATCCCCACACTCACAACGACTTAAACCTACGAGGGGCTTTGCTTCATGTCATCGCCGATACTGCTAGTTCTGTTGGCGTAATTATAGCTGCTTTAGCAGTTCATCTTTGGCATTGGTGGTGGGCAGATGTCGCCATTAGTTTAGTAGTTGCAACTTTTACTGGTTTAAGTGCTTTACCCCTAGTCCAAGAAAGCCTAAAGATTTTTTTGGAGTATGCGCCAGAATCAATTGATCCTGCGGAAGTGGAAATATCTCTCAAATCTTTTCCCGGTGTTGTTCAAGTAGAAAAACTCCATATCTGGACAATTAGCTCAAATAAAGTAATGCTTTGCGCCAATTTGACTGTCGAATGTCCAAGTATTCAAGAACGCGATCGCTTACTCACTAAGTTGCAAACTCATATCCAAAAAACTTTTAATATTGCTGAGATAACTTTGCAGCTAACTAACTCTGAAAAACCTTCAGCGCCGCCGATTCATCCTTTATTTAACCAAAACCTGACTTTAATGTTATCTGCAAATAAAACAAATTAAAACCAGACTAATAACTAAATATATAATGTTATCGAAAAGGATTATTTTTTGTTTATGTAACTATGAGATACCAAAATAACTTTACAGTACGGCGTAAATAAGCCACCCATTTGTAATGTCTGAAACCCTTGCTAAAACTTAATTACGAATTACGAATTACGCAAAGCGGTACTAGTGCTTGTTACTGCATGGATTAGTTTAGATATAATAATGACTCATTCTTTGTTTTCCTAACTGGAGAAATTAATGGGTCGCGCCAAAAAGGTTGTCCTGGCATATTCTGGCGGAGTAGATACCTCCGTTTGCATCCCCTACCTTAAGCAGGAGTGGGGTGTGGAAGAGGTAATTACTCTAGCAGCAGATTTAGGTCAGGGAGATGAACTAGAGCCAATTCGAGAAAAAGCTTTAAAATCGGGTGCAAGTGAATCCCTTGTAGCAGATGTCAAAGACAGTTTTGTTAAAGATTACGCCTTTGGAGCGATTCAAGCCAACGCCCTCTATGAAAATCGTTATCCTCTCGGAACTGCCCTTGCTCGTCCACTGATTGCCAAGGTATTAGTAGAAACAGCTGAAAGATATGGTGCTGATGCGATCGCTCACGGTTGCACGGGCAAGGGTAACGATCAAGTTCGCTTTGATGTCTCTGTTACCGCCTTAAACCCTAACCTGAAAATCCTCGCACCAGCCAGAGAATGGGGGATGAGCCGTGAGGAAACCATCGCCTATGGGGAAAACTTTGGTATCCCCTCACCAGTCAAAAAATCCTCTCCCTACAGCATTGACAAGAATTTGCTTGGTCGTAGCATTGAAGCTGGTTTACTCGAAGATCCGTCATTCGAGCCACCAGAAGAAATTTATGAAATGACCAAAGCGATCGCTGACACTCCCAATGAGCCAGAGTACATCGAAATTGGTTTCTACGGTGGTGTTCCGACAACTCTCAACGGTATAGCTAAAAAGCCAGTTGAGCTAATTGAACAACTCAATCAAGTGGTGGGAAATCACGGCATTGGGCGGATCGACATGATCGAAAATCGTCTGGTAGGCATCAAATCGCGGGAGATATACGAATCACCCGCGATGTTAGTTCTAATTCAGGCACATAGGGATTTAGAAAGCTTGACTTTAACGGCAGATGTCACCCATTACAAACGTGGGATTGAAGAAAGTTACAGCCAAATCGTTTACAACGGTTTGTGGTACAGTCCACTCAAAGTTGCACTTGATGCCTTTATTCAAAAGACGCAAGAGCGAGTTTCTGGAACTGTGCGAGTCAAGTTGTTCAAGGGCAACTCTACGATAGTTGGGCGTTCGAGCGACAATTCCCTTTACACTCCCGATTTGGCAACCTACGGAGCCGAAGACAAATTTGACCACAAAGCTGCTGAAGGCTTTATCTACGTTTGGGGACTACCAACTCGCATTTGGTCGCAGTTAACCAAAGGTTAGGGGTTAGAAAGCAAAATACAAACAGACGCGATTAATCGCGTCTACTCCTCACCATTGGCTTCCTTGATTTGGCGAGACTCCAACCACAGGGGTACAACAATTAAGCCAGTCATGATCAGCAACGCTGCGATCGCAAATTTACCCACCCAAGCAACCAATTGTTCTAGAGAGATAATTTTGCCAGCAAAGAAAGCTAATGTCACCATCAAACTAGCCCAAGCAACTGCTCCTAAGAAGTTGTATAAAAAGAATTTTCCGAAGGGCATTTCGACTATACCAGCTAGTGGTGCAGCAAAAACCCGCAACAATGCCAGAAAACGTCCAAAAAATACCGTTTTAGCAGCATTTTGACTAAATTTTTCTTTAATGTTCAGCAGTCGGACTTCAGAAATCCGAAATATACTACCAACTTTGACTAAGAAAGACCAACCGCTAACTCTACCAATCCAATAGCCACAAGTGCCGCCAATTACAGCACCCATAATTGCGTCACTGAGGACTAGCCAGAAATTCAGTTCATTACTACCAGATAGAAACCCACCGACTAAAGTCACGGTTTCCCCAGGAAGCGGAAGTCCTAAATTTTCTAACAAAATTCCCAAAAAAACTGCCCAATAGCCATACCTGTGGGCGACTTCCTGGATGTTTTCTAGTGAAATCAGCTCTAAAGACATCCCGCACCGCCATCTTTACAAATTTTTACTTTTACTATATCTTTGCTTGTTTTTGGGCGGGGTGTCAATTAAACCGTCAGAACATTCGCCTTTGGGGGAAAACTTTTCGATTTACTGAAATTATGTATAAATTGGAGTTCAGATGCGTTAAGGTCACGCCATTGAGCCAATTCTAGGTCATTTAATTGGAGGTGAGCTATGCTAACCCTGACCAGTCGCAAAGTCGCAAAGCCCACAGCCGCAGTCATCCGCCGGACTTGGCGGTTTTTTCCCTCTGTCAAGGTCATTTCCAGCCAAGCTGTCGGTACATTTTTGCGAAATCTAATCGGCGGGGTGCGTTCAGGTAGCTGTGGTTCTTCTGGTAAAAGCCTAACTTCTGCTGGTTGAGTGCGGTAATCTTGAATTTCCACACCTGTTTGCAACTTTTTGATCGCATCTGCATCTGGAATTCGCTCTACCTGTACCCAGTAAGTACGTTTATGTCCAAAACGCGGATGAGCAAGGCGATGTTGCAATTGTCCATCATTTGTCAATAGCATTAACCCTTCACTGTCCCAATCCAAACGTCCCACAGGATAGACATCAGGTACATCAATATAATCTTTCAAGGTGCTATGTGTGGGAGCATCTTTTGTAAACTGGCTGAGAACGCCGTAGGGTTTGTAAAAAATAATATATCGGTAATGATTAGTCATTGATCATTTGTCATTTTTCAGTAGTAAAAAAGAAACAACTGACAATTAACTTGTAAGGTCAAATTGCCAAAATTAAAGGTGCGCGAGTAGTGGTAATTGTTGGGAGTGACGAACGGTTTATGACCAGAATGTATCTCTAAAAACATCAATCAAGTTGTTATTAGATTACATTCTATGGTTTTTTATTGCTTACATTTCTTCCTTTGCGCCTTTGCGTGAGATAAAAAAGATGTGGTTCATTTACCTGAAAATACCTGAGTTCGACGTAATAAAATTAGCTACAAGTAATTCCTGACAAGAGTTACAGTATTTTGTTGTAGTTGTTATATTGTCATCATTCACGTTAATCGAACCTTCAAGGACTATTATAAAAAGAGTTTAGTAAAATATTATCAAAAAGAATTTCCGCAACTAGTAAGTTATAATAGATTTACTGACAAATTATGGGGTAGTCTTTTTGGCGACAAAGGATATATTTCTAAAAAATTATGGCAGGAACTTTGGTCAAATAACATCAAGCTAATTACCCCATTCAAGAAAAATATGAACAATAAACTAGTTGAGCTATGGGAAAAATTAATGCTGAGAAATATTCTTTAATTGAGACAGTTAATGACCAATTAAAGAATATTTCACAAATTGTTCATTCTCGTCATAGAAGTGTAAAAATTTTTATGGTTAGCCTGGTTGCAGGTTTAATTGCTTATACTTTTCAAGAGAAAAAACCTTCTTTGAAACTAGCTGAAAATGAAGTCACAAATTTACCTGCTTTGTTAGTTTAATTATTCTTTTAATTGAAGTAAATTATTTAACTTAATTTCCAAAAATAGCAGTTTTTGGATTAGTTTATTTTGACTATCTATTCTCAATAAGAATTGCTAATTGATAGAGGCTTGATTTTCAAGCGTTTCTGTTATATCGAACTCAGGTGTTTAGAGAAAATCAAGACTATGGGCGGCTTACACGATGCCCAAATTATGCCCAAGCGATCGCCTAACTGGTACTGCAAGCGATCGCTTTATATTAATACTGGGAATAACCAAAACTGCATTAAAATTCTCTATTCTCCAGTACAGACGCGATTAATCGCGTCTGTACTCCCCTATGCACCAATACAGTTCAGTTAAGGTTTTTTGGTAGTGATTTTAAACCTGTAGAGACGCGAAATTTCGCGTCTCTACCAAAGATTTCGGGCTTAACTGAACCGTATTGCCCTATGGACTATTCGGAATCAGCCTACCACAGGGATAAGTCGCTGTTTGCTGTGAAGCATTTTCGGCCATCGCTGCTGGAATCTGATCCGATGGTCGGGTTTTGGCTGCTAGATAGTCTTTTTGCAGTTTATCGTAGATGGCTTCTCGTCTATCATACAGACGCTTTAAGGGACGAGGTTGGCACTTGTTCAAGACGTATGCTGTTACTAGTGGTAGAGCGATCGTGCTATCGGTGTAACAAACAATCGTGTTAGGTAACTCTTCCGGGTCAATCTTACCCCAGCTGACGGCTTCCGATGGAGTTGCCCCAGACAAACCGCCTGTATCTGGACGAGCATCGGTAAACTGGACAAAGTAATCATGTCCTCGTTCTTCTAGTCCCAACACTTCGTGAATTTGCGGTTGTGTTTGTAGCAAAAAGTTTTTGGGACTACCGCCACCGAGAATTACAGCCGCACTTTTACCTTTAGATTCACGGGCATTGTAAGCGATCGCTGCTGTCTCATTTACGTCAATGGATGGATCTAATATCAACTGCGAACCTTCCAAAGCCAAAGCCGCCACATTCATCCCAATTGAGCTATCCCCTGGAGAAGACGTATAAATTGGTACGCCACACTCATATGCTGTAGCAAGCAAGCAAGAATGCTGTACACCCAATTGCTTTTCTACTTCTCGGACATATTTACCGAGTAAATGGTGAAACTCAGCGGTTCCCATCCGCTTTTGAAACGCCTCTCCTTGGAGAATCTTACGGATGAAAGCATCAGTTTCTAGCAGCACATCGTAACCAAAGATAATGTCGTAAATTCTGATGGTACCTTCTTGGCGTAGTTTCACATCATCCAAAAACGGATTACCAGCAAACAGTTCAAAACCTAAACCGTAGTGCATATCGTGGTAAAGATTTGCACCTGTGCTAATCATCCAATCAATAAAGCCGTTGCGAATTAAAGGTGCAAGTGCTGAAACCCCGAACCCTGCTGGTGTCATCGCACCGGAAAGGCTAACTCCCACTGTGACACCTTCAGTTAGCACATCACGACTCAGTAGTTGACAGATTTCGCGCAACCGGGCTGAGTTGTAAGCGGTGAAGTATTGATCAATCAAATCCACCACATTGATATCATTTGATATAGGTGTAGGTGCGATTTTTTGACCCAACTGTTTAGACATTTTGGCACTCCTGAACAGTAAACACGCAGAATCTAATGTTATCTAGCTTTCAGCCAAAGTGACAGCAATACTTTTTTCTCACTAGCTTGAAAAAGGAAGTAGGAGAAGAAACCTTTTTCATTCCTTGTGGGATTTTCCGATGATTAGCTGTCTTAAAACTTTATAAGCATTTGACAGGCACATTAGTCACATTGTTACGAAACTGCACCATTCCCATTGCTTCACTAGCACCAAAATGTACTGCAATCTGAGGTAACAGCATCTTTCGTTGTGTCGCCCATAATAAACCACGTTTGGGAATTTGAAAACATCCTCCTAGATAAGTTGCTTCATCTTCGTTGTTTTGTTTACGTTTTGGTAGTCCGGTTACAGGATCAAAGCCAACAGGTTTATGAGCCAGCAACACATGAGCTATTTCAGGGATCAAATTTGATTCATACCGTGTAGCTGCATGACGGGGGTTGTATACAATCCAGAGTGGGCGATCGCTTATAATCACTCCTGACCACTCATCGCTAGCAAGTAACACCGCTACTTGCTCTGGCTCTAAATTGGGAACCTGATCGGGTATAAAAAGTGTTGGCTCCTAATTTAGCTGCTAGTACTCTGTCAAATTCATTTTGACGGGTTGGTAGTGTGAGCGTCTCGCTCACAACGCGAGCAAGATGCTCGCACTACCCATCAATTATTTATTGACAGAGTACTAGAATGTCTGCGGTGTTTGGCTTTTAGTCTGAGCTTGCCGTACTAACAGGAAATTGAGCAACCATTTTTAATTGTCCTCGTCTGCTTCTTTGTCGTTTTCAGCCAGCGGCAATGCTGCACTAGCAATCTTAGATTCATTTTGCACAGATTTGAAGTCATCCGACTTTGGGAACAGCCAACCGAAGCATTTTTCAATTCTCCAGGTTTGCTACCGTTTGCAACCTTAAGTCAAACCAACGATCAAACGCGAACTTTAGAAGAAGTTGCTCAAGTTATTGAAGCAATAAACGACACCCGAATCCGCAGTAATGTTGCTGCATCAACAGCAGTCTTAGCTGGGCTAGTATTAAATAAAGACGTGATTAAAAGAATTTTGCGGAGTGATATGATGCGCGAATCTGTAATTTATCAAGATATTCTACAAGAAGGGCTGGAACAAGGTTTAGAATAAAAAGCTCAGGAGATTGCAACAAATATACTCAATGAAGGAGTTGCGATCGCATTAATTGTTCGCGTTACTGGTTTGACTGTCGAGCAAGTTCAACAATTACAGGTTAAAACTCGCCCTAATCAAGCTGAGTGAGTCAATGATACGCCAAAAGAGTTTCAGAACCCCGGCTTTTAGGAGAAGTCGGGCACCAACAAAACACCTATAAACGCCATAGAATCAATACTCATGGATTAATATTTAATCATATTTATAATGTCTTATAGTGACTTCTCTCTGTCAAAAGTCAAACGCGACTTTAACTTAACTACGATTGAAAATGGACGGTTTTTACCAGAAACGCAGTCCATAGAACCTAGTTTTTACCTCAAAGAAGCATTAAGCGAAGGACTACCACTAGCAACAGCAACTGGTTCAGAAAAAGCTCGCTCAGAGTTAATTATTAGTCCTATCCTCGTGGAAGTTCGGAAAATTCTCGAACGCAAAGTAAGTTTTTTTTCGGGTGAAGATTTTACTGTGGCACCGGAGCTAGGCTTAAGTGGAGTATGTGATTTTTTAATTAGCCGCTCACCCGAACAAATATTTATTGAAGCTCCTGTCATCGTGATTATTGAAGCGAAAAAAGGTGATTTAAAACCGGGTTTAGGGCAATGTGCAGCAGAAATGATTGCCGCACAAAAATTCAATGAAATCAATAATATACCTATTAAGACAATTTATGGCAGCGTCAGCAGTGGTACAGCTTGGCGATTTTTGAAATTAGAAGGGCAAACACTAAGTATTGATTTGAACGATTATGCCGTTCCGCCAGTGGAAATCCTATTGGGAATGTTGGTTTGGATGGTGCGGGAAGGTTGAAGAAGAATGCAGAATTCAGAATATCGAATACTCTAGGGAACGTGGATTATCGATTCTTTTGGAAGCGTCTAATATTTCTAGCCCGATAATATTTCCATCTTCATCGTAATCTAAAACTACCCCTGGCTTTTCTTCGTCACTATTTTCTATGGGTACATTAATTAATGTAATTCTTAATATATCTACTTCTGGGTCATAGATAATTTTCATATTTTTCAATCTTACTGGTTTTACTGGCAACACGGCTAACAAAAGCATCGTAGATATACTGTTGCTGGGAAGTACCAGAAGCAGAAGAACTAGTCACCCCAATCAGCCGAAAGTCGAACCAGTCGCTTGGGCAGGTTTTGAACACGGTCTTGAACAAAAGCTTAAGATAAGAACGATCCAAAGAAGATTTTGAAACAGCTAGAAGCTAAACTTTATTCTTAGTTAAGAAATTATAGTAATTAGGCGATGTCTACGACGGCCTACGCATTTTGCCAAACATATCCAATTTTACAACCCGCACCAGCGGGTTTTGTTTTGTATACAGGATAATATCGTTAAATAACTATTTAACGATTAAATATAACATTACGAAAAATTTACAAATAAGTGAGCAATTACTTTAATAGATAGTAAATAAATACAAAGAAATATTTCGTTTTTTATATCGATTTGTGTCAAATAGACGATAAAATGACCACTGGGTAAGTGTTTTCTGATAAAAAACATATATTGCCTAGAGATTACAAGTTACCTGTGGCTGCTGATGCCGCTAGGAACTTCCAACATAGAACACGCATCAAAGGAGCCGAAGAAGCATGTTCACACACGTCAAGTCCACCATTAGACACATTGCGCCTGATAACTTACGAGGACGTAATTTAATCAAGGTGGTCTATGTCGTGCTTGAGTCTCAGTACCAGAGCGCATTGTCGCAAGCGGTTCGCACGATTAATGCGAACAATCCCAACTTGGCGATTGAAATCAGCGGGTACTTGATTGAGGAACTCCGCGACCCAGAGAACTACGAGGAGTTCAAACGAGAAATTGAGAGTGCGAATATCTTCATCGCTTCCCTCATTTTTATCGAAGACTTAGCACAGAAAGTAGTAGCAGCAGTAGAACCACACCGCGATCGCTTGGATGTTTCCGTTGTCTTTCCCTCGATGCCAGAAGTAATGCGCCTCAGTAAAATGGGCAGCTTTTCTCTGG
>Ga0335394_10004366_pt1 | contig 16076 bp, 14 predicted proteins | sample MAT03_FD_205741 | JGI IMG/M metagenome (GOLD analysis project Ga0335394, IMG submission 205741) | Freshwater microbial communities from Lake Fryxell liftoff mats and glacier meltwater in Antarctica - MAT-03 (spades assembly) (version 2) ... | reverse complement strand
GCATGACGCACCTCATGCTCAACCGCCTCGCCCCGGACCCGGACGCCCGGCGGGCCGAATTCCGGTACGCGCACAAGCCCCTGCAAAAGGTGGCAGGAATTCCCGGATAGACTCTTACTCACCCTCCGTCACGACGACGCGATCCAGGCCGTCGCGGTGAGCGCCGACGGCCACCGCCTCGCCACCCAGGTGGGCCGCGGGGCCGTCGTCCGCGTCTTCGACGCCACCCCGCTGCCGGAGGCGGCGAGGTGAGTGCGGCGGGCGTGGTACAATCCCGGCAGGAGGTGACACATGCCGATTCACGACTGGACCCGGGTGCGGGCCAACCGGTTTCACCACTTCCATCAGGAATGGACGATGGGGATCGCCCGCGCACTCAACCAGGGGCTCCTCCCCGACGGCTACAGCGCTCTCGCGGACCAGGTGACGGGCGGGCCGGTGCCGGACGTGGTCACGCTCTCGCCCTCCGGGTCGCTGGCGGGGCCGGCGGGCGGGGTTGCCGTGATCGACGCCCCGGTCCGGTCCCGCGTCCAGGTGGAGGCCGAAGCGGCGGTCTACGCCCGGAAGGCGAACCGCGTCACCGTGACGCACCCGGACGGCGTAGTGGTGGCGGTCATCGAGATCGTGTCGCCGGGGAACAAGGACAGCCGGCACGCGGCCCGGTCGTTCGCGCGGAAGGCCGCCGAGTTCCTGTTCGCCGGCGTCCACCTGCTGATCGTGGACCTGTTCCCGCCGTCGCGCCGCGACCCGCAGGGCGCCCACAAGCTCATCTGGGACCGCATCCGCGACGAGCCGTTCGAGCTGCCGGCCGACAAGCCGCTGACCGTCGCCGCCTACGCCGCCGGCGTCCCGATCCGCGCATACGTCGAACCGGTGGCGGTCGGCGACGTGGTCCCGGACCTGCCCGTGTTCCTTACCCCGGACCGGTACGTGACGTGCCCGCTGAACGCGACCTACGACCAGTCGTGGGCGGCATTCCCGAAGCCCCTGAAGGGGCAGCTCGAGGCGCCGCCGTCGGTCACGTGATCCGCAGCAGGCGGCAGCTTTCCTGGTAGCTCGGCTCGAGCGGGAGTTCCACCCGCAGGTCCGGGGCGAGCCAGAGCGGGAGCGTGGGGAGCGGCTGGCCGACGACCATCGGGTAGAACCAGGCGTCGAGCAGGCCGCGCTGCTTCGGCGGCTTGCGGGCGCGGAGGCTCACCGCGTACAGGTGCGGCGGCGGGTCGCCCAGCTGCGGGTCGGAGCGGTCCAGGCGGGCGAGCAGGTCGGCGTACAGGTTGGCCCGGAGGGTGCTCACCGGATCGACGACCGCCACGCACACGTCCTGCCGGAGCAGGGAGATGACCTTGCCGACGAACTGCGCCCGGCTGTCGGGCCGGTCCTTGTTCGACGGGCTGACGAGTTCGATCGCCGCGACCAGCCGCCGGTCGCGGTCCCGGTCGTAGACGCGGACCTCGTACACGTCCGGCTCCGTCAGGTCGGCCTCGACGGTGAGCGTGGGGGCGGTGGCGAGGAGGGTCGCGGTCCCGCCCTCACCCTCGGACTCGCCGTCGAACCTCCGGGCCTCGGGGTCGTCGTCCACGAACACGTCCACCTCGTACGACGAGCCGATGGTGAGCCGCGGCCCCATCTGGTACCTCGGCGGCAGGAGGTCGAACAGCGTGCGGACGATCTCGCCCGGCCACTGGCCGTGGAACGATCTCCAGTGGTGCCGGTCGTTCACCGGCGAGCGGAAGTGGTCGCGCAGCGGCATGGCAGTCTCCTTCGCGGCTAGTATACCGCGGGGTTCATCGTGTCACGACCCAGGTTGAACGGCATGACCGACGTGACGCGGTTCCTGAAGGCGGCGCAGCGCGGCGACCGGCGGGCCGCCGCAGACCTGTTGCCGCTCGTGTACGACGAACTGCGGAAGCTCGCCGCCGCCCGGCTCGCCGGCGAGAAGCCGGGGCACACGCTCGACGCCACCGGGCTCGTCCACGAGGCGTACCTGCGGCTCGTCGGCGACCAGCGGTTCGACGGCCGCGGGCACTTCTTCGCCGCCGCGGCCGAGGCCATCCGCCGCATCCTCGTCGAACAGGCCCGCCGCCGACGGGCCGCCAAGCGCGGCGGCGACCGCGGCCGCGCCGCCCTCGACCCGGACGCCGTCGCCGCGCCGGTCCCGGACGACGAGCTGCTGGCGCTGCACGAGGCGCTGGACGGCCTGGCCGCGGCCCACCCGGAAAAGGTCGAACTGGTGAAGCTCCGCTACTTCGCCGGCCTGACGGCCGACGAGGCCGCCGCCGCGCTGGGGATTTCGTCGAGCACCGCCGACCGTCAGTGGGCCTTCGCCCGCGCCTGGCTCGGCCGGGCGCTCGGTCGGGCGTGACCGCCCGGTCAGTACCACTCGACCTTGTCCACGACGTTGCGCAGCGGCTCGCCCCGCACGAACCGGCCGACGTTGTCGAGGAGCACGTCCAGGTGGCGGCCGGCGACGAGCGGCGAGTACCCGGCGACGTGCGGCGTGAGGATCACCCGCCCCGGCATCCGCCACAACGGGTGCTCGGCCGGCAGCGGCTCCGTCTCGAACACGTCCAGCGCCGCGCCGGCGAGTTCGCCCTCGTCCAGCGCCGCCGCCAGGTCGTCCAGCCCGACGAGCGCGCCGCGGCCGACGTTGACGAACACCGCGTCGCGCCGCATCTGCCGGAACTGCGCCCGGCGGAACATCCCCGCCGACCGCGGCGTGTGCGGCGCCGCGACCACGACGTATTCGCTCTCCCCGAGCAGGCGCGGCAGCTCCGCCACCGGCCACAGCGCCGCGACCTCCGGCGGTACGTCCGCCGGCCGCGGGTCCACGGCGACGACGCGCATCCCGAACGCCGCCGCCCGCCGCGCCACCTCGCGGCCGATCGCGCCGAGGCCGACGACGCCGAGTGTCGCGCCGCCGAGGTGGCGGTGGGCGCGGTCGATGTCATTCACCGTCCCCGGCCCCGACGTGAAGGCCACCCGCGCCGCCTCGCCGCCGACCGGAGACCACCGCCCTTCCGCGGCCTGCAACACGTAGACGTGCAGGTTGCGGGCGAAGCAGAGTACGTAGCCCATCACCTGGTCGGCGATCACGTCGGAGAACAGGCCGCGCATGTTGCTCAGCACGCACGGGTGGGCGGCGAGTTCGGGGAACAGGTAGTGTTCGAGGCTTGCCGTCGGCGCCTGCACCCAGCGGAGCCGCGGCGCGGCCGCGAGCAGCCGCGTCGTGAGCTTGCCGAAGAAGGCGTCGGCGTCGGGGAGGTGATGGAGCGCCTCCGCCTCGCCGGCGGCGTTCACGACCGCCATCGGTTCGGCGGCGACGGTGATCCGCGCGAGGCGATCCGGTTCGACCGGCGGGTGGATGACGAGCTTCATGGCTGTCGTCCCACGGCGTGCGCCGGCTCTGCGGTGTCGAGGTCGTCGGCTCGGGGCTTCGTAGGTCGGGCCGAGTCGGCGAGGCCCGACGCGGGGCGCGGACGCGGTACGACGAAGCTCAGGCGGCGCCGACGCAGTGGGCTTTCTCCGTCGCCATTCCACGCCCCGCGTCGGGCCTCGCCGACTCGGCCCGACCTACGACTCCGCGACCGCCGTCACCGCACGACCTCGGTGACGACGCGGCCGTGCACGTCGGTGAGGCGGAAGTCGCGGCCGGCGTGGCGGTACGTCAGCTTCTCGTGGTCGAAGCCCATCAGGTGCAGCACCGTCGCGTGCAGGTCGTGGACGTGAACCTTGTCCTGCACCGCCTTGAAGCCGAAGTCGTCGGTCGCGCCGTGGGCGGTGCCGCCCTTCGCGCCGCCGCCGGCCAGCCAGCAGGTGAAGCCGTGGTGGTTGTGGTCGCGGCCGTCGCCGCCCTCGGTGGTCGGCGTGCGGCCGAACTCGCCGCCCCACAGCACCAGCGTGTCGTCGAGCAGGCCGCGGGCCTTCAGGTCGGTCAGCAGCGCGCCGGACGCGCGGTCCATGTCGGCGGCGAGCGTGCGCGTCGCGGCGTTGTGGTTGCCGTGCGTGTCCCACGGCTGGCTGTTGCCGTAGTAGACCTGCGTGACGCGGACGCCGCGCTCGGCCAGCCGCCGGGCTAGCAGGCAGGCGTTCCCGAAGTGCGTGCGGCCGTACAGGTCGCGGACGCGCTCCGGCTCGCGGCTCAGGTCGAAGGCGTCGGACGCCGTACTCTGCATCCGGAACGCCGTCTCCATCGTGCGGATGCGGGCTTCGAGCGCCGGGTCGCCGCCGCGGGCGGCGGCGTGGTCGTGGTTCAGCTCGGCGAGGAGATCGAGCTGCCGGCGCTGGTCGGCGGCGGTCGTCGCGGCGTTGTGGAGGTGCGGCACCATCCGCCGCGGGTCGAGGTTCGTGTGGTTGATGTACGTGCCCTGGAACTCGGACGGCAGGAAGGCGCTGGCCCACAGCTCGGCGAACCGCACCGGCCGGCCGGGGCAGAGGACGACGAACCCGGGCAGGTCGGCGTTCTCGGAGCCGAGCCCGTAGGTGAGCCACGCCCCGAGGCTCGGCCGGTTCGGGGTGAGGACGCCGCTGTTCATCAGGAACAGGGCCGGGCCGTGGTTCGGGTTGTCGCCGTGGACGGCGCGCAGCACGCACAGGTCGTCGGCGTGCGCCGCCAGCTTCGGAAGGAGGTCGCTGACTTCGAGGCCGCTGCGGCCGTGCTTTCGGTAGGCGAACGGGACGCCGAGGAGGCCGGCGGTGGGGCGCTCGGTGCGGAGATCGACTTCCGCGGGGCGCTGGCCGGCGAAGCGGTTGATGGCCGGCTTCGGGTCGAGGAAGTCGGGGCCGAACGGGCCGCCGTTCATGAACAGGTGAATGAGCCGCTTCGCCCGCGGGCGGTGGTGCGGCGCACCCGGCGCGGCGCCGGCCTGGGGCGCGAGGAGCGCGGCGAGGCCGATGGCGCCGATGCCGCCGCCGAGGCGGTGGAGCAGCTCGCGGCGCGACGGTGGGAGTGATTCGGGAAGCATGCGCCGCTCCGCGCGGGGTTGGTCATGGGGGTCAGGCCGCACGACTGATCCGTAGGTGTCCGGGGTGGGTGCGTGGTGCTGGTTTTCATCGTGCGGGGTTCGCCCCCTCACCCCGCGTGCTTCGCCGCGACCCTCTCCCCCGAGGGGAGAGGGTGAAAGGCCGCCGGCCGCCATCGTGGGCGGGCAACCACGCGGCATCGTTGGGCGGCCGCCCCGGCGTCCGCGGCTCGATGCCCGCCCGTGAGGGGGACGGGGTGCGCCCACCCTCTCCCCTCGGGGGAGAGGGTCGCGGCGAAGCACGCGGGGTGAGGGGGCGAACCCCGCACGATGAAAACCAGCACCACGCACCCACCCCGGACACCTACGGGTAAATCGACTCAGTCGATGAACAGGAACTCGTTGCTGCCGAGCAGCACGTGGGCGTAGCGGGTCCAGGCGTCGGCGTCCGGTGTGCTTCCGAAGAAGCCGAGCGCCAGGCCGGTCTCGCGCTCCGTCGGCGGGCGGTTGAACAGCAGCGCGTACGCCCGCCGCACCCGTGCCGCGCCGCCCGCCGGCTCGTCCGCCGCGAGCCGCCGCGCGAGGGCCGTCGCCTCCTGGCGCAGCAGTGGGCCGTTCAGCGCGTAGAGCTGCTGGAGCGGCGTCGTCGTGGGGATGCGCGCCGCGGTGTGGGTCAGCGGGTCGGGGAAATCGTGGAGGCGGAGCAGGTCCGTCAGGTCGCGCCGGCGGACGAGGCCGTACAGCGTGCGGCGGCGGTTGGCGGCGTCCGTCAGCTCCTGCGGCGGGCCGCCGGCGTCGCGCCGCAGGGTGCCGCTCACCGTCAGCATCGCGTCTCGCCACGACTCCACGTCGAGCCGGCGGCGCGTCATGCGCCATAGCAGGCGGTTGTCCGCGTCGATCACCTGCTTCGCGGCGTCAACCGCACCGCCCTGTCGGTACGCGGCGGAACACATGATTTCGCGGTGGAGCCACTTCAGCGACCACCCGGCGGCGACGAAGCGGGCGGCCAAGTCGTCGAGCAGTTCGGGGTGCGACGGTCGCTCGCCCTGCCGGCCGAAGTCGCTCGGCGTGTCCACCAGACCGCGGCCGAAGTGGTGCCGCCAGACGCGGTTCACGACCACCCGCGCCGCCAGCGGCGCGCCGTCGGTCGTGATCGCCCGCGCCAGTTCGAGCCGGCCGCTCCCCTGGCTGAAGCGCTTCGGCTCGCCGGGCGACAGGACCGAAAGGAACCGCCGCGGCTCGACCGCCCCCGGCCGCGCCGGGTTGCCGCGCGTGTGCATGGCGATGTCGTGTCCGACGCCGTCCTCGAACTCCAGGCGCGTGGCGTTCGGCCCGCGCGACACGACCGACACGTGCGCGTCCGTCACGCCGCGGACGGGGGTGGTCTTGTACCCAGGCGTCGCCTCCAGCCGCTTCGTCTCGGCCACCAGCACTTCGAGCTGCGCCTTCAGGTCGGCCGGCGCCGGTCGCTTCGCCTTCACTTCCTTCGTCATCTCCTCCAGCGCCTTGATTCCCGCCTCCGTCCGTCGCACGAGGGTGGTTTCCGAGGGCGGTAGCAGTGGCAGGTCGATCTGCCGCGTCCCCGCGATGACGCCGGCGAGGGCGTAGTAGTCGCGGGTGGAAATCGGGTCGTACTTGTGGTCGTGGCAGCGGGCGCACGCCACCGTCAGCCCCAGGAACGTGCTGCTCACCGCGTCGATCCGCTCCTCCCACTCGTCGGCGACGATCGACTTGATGACCTCCACGTCGAGCTGGAGTTCCTTCCAGTAGTCCGGGCTCATGCCGAGGAAGCCGAGGGCGGCGAGGTCGGCGGGCGGGGTGCCCGGCGTCAGGTCGGCGGCGAGCTGCAGCTGCACGAAGCGGTCGTAGGGGAGGTCGGCGTTGAGTGCCCGGACCACCCAGTCGCGGTACGGCCACGCCTGCCCGCGGCCGGCGACCCACGACTCCGGCACGTCGGCGTAGCGGGCCAGGTCGAGCCAGTACCGCGCCCACCGCTCGCCGTAGTGCGGCGACGCCAGCAGCTGGTCGATCAGCGTCTCGTAGGCGTCGGGCGCGGGGTCGGCGACGAACGCGGCCACCTCCTCCGGCGTCGGCGGGAGGCCGGTCAGGTCGAACGCCGCGCGGCGGATGAGGGTGCGGCGGTCCGTGGCCGGGGACGGCGCGAGCCCGCGCGCCTCCATCGCGGCGAGCAAGAACGAGTCGATCGGTCGTCGCGGCCACGCCGCAACTTTCACGACCGGCACGGGGTGACGACGGAGCGGCTGGAACGACCAGAACTGCCGGGCTTCTGAGGAGGTTGGGTTCGGCGGCGCGGCTGCGGTCGCCCCGCCGGGGTAGACGGCGCCGTCGCGGACCCACTTTTCGAAGACCGCGACCTGCGCCGGCCGCAGCTTCCCCTTCGGCGGCATCTGGAGGTCGGGCCGCTTGCCGTGGACGGCGGTGACGAGGAGGCTCTTCTCGGGCTGCCCCGGCACGACCGCGGGGCCGGTCTCGCCGCCCTTGAGGAGCGCCTCGCGGCTGTCGAGCGTGAGCCCGCCGCGGGCCTTGTTGGCCTTCGCCGAGTGGCAGGCGTGGCAGTGCTCGGCCAGCAGCGGCCGCACCTGCTTCTCGAAGAACGCGACGGCCGCCGCGTCCGGGCCGTCGGCGCGGGCGCCGGCGGCGACGGTCAGCAGTACCGCGAGTGCGATCGGGCCGCGCATTCGCACCACCGGGATGAGTTGCGGGACGGCAGGAGGTTGATTCTACCCGACACGGGGCGGGCGCGTAAACAGCGTACCGGCTCGGGTTTTGAAGCCCGGAGGGCGCCTTCGCTAGCCCGGGGTGGCAACCCCGGGCGGCCTACGGCGGAGACCGCACCGCGTCGCACCCCGGATCACCCCGACGCCGCCCGGGGCTTCCGCCCCGGGCTAGCGAAGGCGCCCTCCGGGCTTCAAGCCCCGAGCCAACAGACCGCTCACACCGGCCGTCATCCGCCGACGAGACTCACCACCGACGCCACCGCCAGCGCCGCGTACCCGAGGCCGCACAGCACCAGCGCCGCGCGCCGCCACAGCGGCGGGCGGACCTCCGGCGGCAGGAACCGCGTGTTCACCCGCAGGATCTGAAACGACGCCACGGCCAGCACCGGACCGGCCACGGCCCCGAGCAGCTTGAACAGGCCGAGCGCCGTCTCCCCGAAGCCGAGCGACACGACCCCCCACGACGTGAACAGCATCAGAAGACCCGCATACACCCGGCTCGCCGGCCACCGCCGCACCCGCGGCCAACCCGACCAGCCGACGTCCGCCACCACCCGCGTCAGGCAGTCCGTGTTCGCCAACTGCGTCTTGAACAGGATCCAGAAGCCGTTCAGCAGGCACAGCGCCCAGAACCCCGTCCACAGCTGCTCGGCCATGTACCGCGCCTGGAACGCCCCCACGGAGTAGCCGGAAATCTCCGTGTTCGCGGGGATGATCGCCAGGGCCAGGTTCACGTTCAGGAACATGCCCGCCACGCACCCGAGCGCCCACAGCGCCGTCTGGTCGAGGAGGGCGTACTTCCACCACACGGCCCACCGCCGCAGGTTCTCGACGGTTGGCGGGAACACGCACCCGACGGCGGCGAGGGGCGGCCCGTCACCGGAAAACACGCCGCCGATCGACCCCACCCCGGCGGCCATGCCGAGCCCCTTGTCGCGGGTCCAGTTCGAAACCGCCAGGTTGCCGAGACCGCCCGACCCGGCGGTCGCCCCGAATACGCCGAGCAGCAGCACGTCCATGTTCGCCGGCAGCGCGTGCGGCACCAGGAACCCGGCCGCCGTCCGCCCCCACACGTCGAGCGGAACGAACAGCACGTTGGCGACGAGCAGGAAGGTGAAGGTGACGACGATCATCGCCCAGGAGAGTCGCTCCAGCGTCCGCTCGACGGACCGGCCGGACAGGAGGAGGACGACGCACACCGCCAGCACCGCGTAGGAGATTCCCACCAGCGGCCAACGGTCGCCGGCGCCCGGCTCGCGGCCGACCGCCGCCGCGAACAGCACGTTCGCGCAGCCGAGCGCCAGCGCCGGCGTCGCCAGCTGCGCCACCCCGGCCGCGACGTACGCGGTGCCCCAGACGCGCGGCCCCGGGCTCAGCCGCATGACCCCCGTCAGGATCGGCTCGCCGGTGTAGAGCGTGTACCGGATCGCTTCCAGGTTGAAGATCATCTGCAGGGCGATGGCGACCGTCGCGACCCAGAGGATGCCCGTCCCGTACTTCACGGCCATCAGCGGGCCGACAATCCATTCACCGGCGCCGATCGCGCCGGCGAGAAGGATGGCGCCGGGGCCGATCGTGCGGAGGGCGTTCCGGCCGGACAGCGGCAGCGGCTCGGGGAGGTCGCCTGACTGCCAGTCGGGGAGGCGGCCGTGGTCGCGGGCGGGCATGGGCGGCGTCCGGTCAGGCGGTGGCGTGCATCAGCCCGCGGATGTAGCCGAACGCGAACAGCCGGCCGAGCATCGTGTACCCCGGCTCGCCGTCGTCCTCGCCGACCAGCTGCGGGACGTGGTCCGGCCGCATCGGGCCGGCGAACCCGACCTCGCGGTAAGCCCGCATCGCGGCGGCCATGTCGGTCGGGCCGTTGTCGTGGAACGTCTCGGCGAACGACTCCGCGGTGCCGCGCACGTCGCGGAAGTGGACGTATTTGATGTGCGGCCCCAGCCGGCGGATGGCGGCCGGGATGTCCACGCCCATCGCCGCGAACGAGCCCTGGCAGAAGCACACCGCGTTGGCCGGGCTCGGGGCCAGCCGCACCAGCCGCTCGAACGCTTCGACCGTGTGCATGATGCGCGCCTTGCCGAGCAGGGCCGGCAGCGGCGGGTCGTCCGGGTGCATCGCCACCGTGACGCCGCACGCCTCCGCGACGGGGAGGAGTTCGTTCAGCAGACGTTCGAGGTTGTCCCACAGCTTCGCCGGCGTGAGCCGACGGGCGAGTTCGTCGGAACGCGGGTCGGCGGACGTGTACCCGAGGCGCACGGCCGCGTCCGCCGCGGCGAGGTCGAACGCCGTGACCTTCGCCCCGCCGCGCTCCGGGGCGTCGAGCCGGGTGCGCACCCAGTCGGTGCCGGCCATGAAGTTGTAACAGAGCAGCCGCACGTCGAGTTCGGCCATGTGGCGGATCAGCGTCTTCAGCAGCTCCAGCTCGCGGCCGTCGTCGGCGCCGAGCTTGATGGCCTCGATCGGCAGATACCCCTCGACGACGGACAGCGACATGCCGAAGGACGCGATCCGCTGCTTCGCCGCGCGGAGGGTGGCGATGTCGGCGCCGGGGTAGCGGTGGACGACGTCCGTGACGCCGCACTGGGCGGCCAGTCGCAGGTTCTCGTCGGAGATCGGCGTGAGCACCGTCGCCAGCCGCATGACGCGTCGCTCCGCGGGTCGGGATGGCGTCCATGATAGGGCAGCACACCGGCTGGTATCCTGCGCTGGCTACCGCCGCTTTCGCGCCACCACCACCCGCGGCAACCCCGCCACGTCCTTGAGCGTCTTCACCACGTCGAGCCGCTCCGCGAACAGCGCTGCCACCGCGTCCCCCTGCGTCGCGCCGATCTCGGCCAGGAGCCAACCCCCGGGCTTCAAGTACCCGTCCACGCCGGACGCGATGCGGCGGTAGAACGCCAGCCCGTCCGGGCCGCCGTCCAGCGCCAGCCGCGGCTCGTGGTCGCGCACCTCCGGTTGCAACCCGGCCAGCTCCGTCGGCGTCACATACGGCGGGTTCGTCGCCACCACGTCGAACGCGGCGCCGTCCGGCAGTGGCGCGAAGAGGTCGCCGGCCAGGAAGTCGATCCGGTCCGCCACCTTGTTCCGCGCCGCGTTGCGGCGGGCCACGTCGAGCGCGTCCGGCGACACGTCCGTCGCCGTCACCCGCGCCGCCTTCGCGCCGTGCGCTAGGCTCACCGCGACGCAGCCGGAGCCGGTACACAGGTCGAGCGCCGTCGGGTCCGGCAGCTTCTTCAACAGCGACACCGCCTCGCCGACCAGCGTTTCCGTTTCGGGCCGGGGGATGAGTACGGCCGGTGTCACCTCGAACGGGAGGAGGAAGAACTCCTTCTCGCCGAGGAGGTACGCCACCGGCCAGCCGTCGACGCGGCGCTTGATGAGTTCGCGGAACGTCGTGCGGTCGGCGTCCGTCGGCTGCTCGTCGTACCGCACCAGCACGTCGATCGGCTTGCACTTAAGGACGTGGGCGAGGAGCAGGCGGGCGTCGAGCTTCGCGGCGGGGCCGGGGACGTTCTTCTTGGCGAGGAAGTCGGCCGTCCAGTCGAGCAGTGCCTTGACCGTCCAGACCGGCGGGGCGGCGGGTGACATGGGGTCCGTCCGTGGTGAGGAATGCGTGACCGTGCCCGGTTCTGTTCTATCCTGTCCTCCCGGTTCGGTCGAACCCGGCCGCCGTCACGCCGCGCGGCGGAGCGGGGCGGGGGTGCCGTCCAGGTTGCGGCGCTCGCGGACGGTGTACGGCCGCTTCCCCTGGCTCTCGAAGTACACCCGCGTCAGCACCTCGCCGACCAGCCCCAGCGACAGGAACTGCACCCCGGTCAGTGCCGCGACCGCGCCGATCAGGAACAGCGGGTTCGCCGTCATGCCGGGGCCGGTCGTGTACTTCATCACCACCGACGCCACCGCCGACAGGAACCCGAGCGCCAGGCAGCCGAGCCCGAGGCTGCCGAACACGTGCATCGGCCGCGTCTGGTAGCTCCCCAGGAACTTCACCGTCATCAGGTCGAGCACGACGCGCACGGTCCGCGTCAGGTTGTACTTCGACTGCCCGGCGGTGCGCGGGTGGTGCGCCACCGGCAGCTGCGCCACGCGGGCGCCCTGCTGCAGGATGAGCGCGGTGATGAAGCGGTGCATCTCGCCGTACAGTTCCAGGCCGTCGGCCACGTCGCGGCGCATGACGCGGAGGGCACAGCCGAAGTCCTTGAACGGGATGCCGAGGACGCGGCGGATGACGCGGTTCGCGGCCAGGCTCGGCACCTTCCGCAGGAGCAGCTTGTCCTGCCGCTTCTCGCGCAGCCCGAGCACGGCGTCGTACCCCTCGTCGAGCTTGGCGACCATGCGCGGGATGTCGGCGGGGTCGTTCTGCAGGTCGCCGTCGAGGGTGGCGATCACGTCGCCGGTCGAAGCGTCGAGGCCGGCCTGGGTGGCGGCGCTCTGGCCGAAGTTCCGTCGCAGCCGCACCACCTTCACCCGCGCGTCGGCGGCGGCGACGGCTTCGAGAGCCGCGAACGTGCCGTCGGTGCTGCCGTCGTCCACGAACACCAATTCCCACGGGCCGGCGTCGCGGAGGGCGTCGCGCACCCGGTCGGCCACCGGGCGGACGTTGTCCCGCTCGTCCTTCACCGGGATCACGACGGACAGCATCTTGGCCTCACTTCACGGTCACGTCGGCGACGAGCGGTTCGGAGCCGTACTGGACGAAATCGGCGTCGTGCAGGTCGATCACCTGCGTGTCCACGAGGTCGGCGTGGAACACGTACCGGCCCGGCTCGCGCACCGGCGGCAGACCCGCGACGAGCGTGATACTTTCCCCCGGCGCGACAGTCGCCGACATGCGGCCGGCGTGGCCGACGTACACCCGCGTGCCGGTCGGCGTGTACAGCGAGTAGCGGAGCTGCACGCCGCCGGCGGAGCCGGGGCGGAACACCCACGGTTCGATCGCGGTGTTGTCGCAGCGGACGCGCATTGCACCGCCGCGAGCGGCGGAGGGGGTGGTCGGTGGGTCGAGCAGCGTCAGCCGGGCGCGGTAGGGGCCGGGGCAGTATTCCGTGGTCGCCCACTGGCGGAAGCGGTCGCGGGTGTGCGATTCGGAGCGTGCCGCCAGCCACGACTCGTAGAAGTCGAAGAACCGGTCGATGGCGGCGGTGCGGCCGGCGTTGACGTGCCCGTAGCGCGGCCAGAGTTGCCGGCGGGCCTGCGGCAGCGTCGCGTCGGAGTGGAGCAGAAGCACCGCGGCGGCGGCGAGGCCGGTGCGGTCGGCGCCCTGCTGGCAGTGCAACAGGATCGGGTACTCGGTGCGGTCCAGGACTTCGACCAGCCGGCGGATCTCGGCCGGCGGCGGCAGCCGCTTCGCCGACAGCGACACGTCTTCGAGGTTCACGTCGGAGGCGACGGTGGCGCGCGCCTCGGCCAGGTACCACGGCGTGTCGGGGCAGGTGCCGCGGAGGTTCACCACGGTGCGGATGCCGTGCTCGGCGATGGCGTCGGCGAGGCCGCCGGGCGACAGCTGGGCGGAGCGGTAGACGCGGCCGGGGACGACGGCGTGGCGGTTGGTCCAGAAGAAGACGCGGCCGGCCTCGGCGGCGAGCGCGAGGCCGGCGGCGGCCCCGGCGAGGCGGAGCAGGCGGCGGCGGGAGAACCGGGGCGCGTCCATGCGCGCGGAGTGTGACAGATCGGGGAGAAGAGTGGAAGGGCAACCGGGCGGCTGAGCCGGCCCCGTCAGGGGTCGGAGCGCTTCGGCGCGCGGGTCGCTCCGACCCCTGACGGGGCCGGCTCCGGGTGGCGATTCGGTCACCCGCTACGCGACCGGTGCCGCCGGGCTACCACAGCTGCCGGTCCTCGCGGGTCTGGGCCATCAGCGCCGGGAAGTCCACGTTCTCGCGCCGCTCGGTGCCGTGGACCGAGTACACCCGGTGCACGTCGTAGTTCCGCTCCCGCTGGAACCGCATCATCCGCTCGCACGACTCCACCCGCGTCTCCACCGGCACCCGCCACGACGCGTTCCAGTCGTGGACCGTCCGCCGGGTGCCGAGCTCCCAGTCGCCGGTACACGCCGCGCCGCGGAAGATCACCAGCGTGTCGGTCCGGCTGTGCTTCGGGGCGTGGACCAGGAAAAGCGGCTCGCCGCCGAGGTCGAGCACCTCGGCACGGTCGAAGAAGCGCACGCCCAACTGGTCGTCCACGACGCCGCGGAAGCCGGCCTGCAGCACCGGCTCGGCGTCGGGGAAGGTGGCGCGCATGCGGCGCAGGGTGGGGCGGCTGAAGTGGTCGAGGTGGGCGTGGGTGCAGAGGAGGTACTTCACGCGCAGCCGCTTCTCCCCCGCGGCCCGGGCGGCGAGGCGCACCGGGTCGGGGCCGCCCCACACCGACGGCGGCAACTCCAGCACCGCGGCCTCGTCGCCCTTGGCGAGCAGCCAGCACCCGGTGCCGACCCACGCCACCCGGCCGAGCAGCGCGATCCCCTCGAACCAGGTCTCCACGTCTTCCCCCCTTCACTGTCCGTACCACGCCGCCAGCCGCGGGAGGTCGTCCCGGGCGGCCAGCAGCCGAAGGGCGAACTTCTGCCGGCCCATCCCCAGCAGCCGGTTGAACCCGAAGTTGTCGTCCGTCACCCGCACCGCCCGCTCGACCGCGGCCGGCTTCCCCTCCCCGCCGGCCGCGAACACCCGCGCCAGCCACATCGCCACCGGAAACGTCAGCGCCAGCGACCGCAGCCCTTCCCAGAATGGTACGCCAAAGTTGGTCGGTCCGCAAAACTGTAGTGACTGGACCTTCAGGCGGTAATACCGGGTCAACAGTGCGTCGCTTTCAGCGGGCAGCGGGCCGAACGGTTCTTCGCCCGCGGAAAAGGGCACTTCTGGCAGGCGGGCGTGAAGTTTCGGCACCCGGCCGGAACCGCGAGCGAAGCGGACCGCCGCGGCGATGCGCCCGAACGCCGAGCGCTGCGCAGTGCCGCGCTCGGCGCCGTGGTCCTTGCGGGCGTACACCGCCAGCACCTGCCGGAACACGAGCCGCCCCGCCCGCCCCGGCCGCGGTAACTGGTCGGCCGGCAGCGTCTCCTCCGCGGCCGTCTCCGACAGCACCTGGAACAGCTCGCTCAGCCGGCCGCCGGTGATCGCCTTCTTCGCGCTGCCGCCGCCGTCGAAGGTCAGCCCGTCGGCGAGCGCCGTCAGCGTCAGGACGTTCCGCCAGCGGCGTTCGAGCGGCACGTCCGCTTCGCCGAGCATCTCGGCGATCACGCCGACGATGCGGAGCACGTCGTCCCACGACACCGACGTGCCGGCGCGGAGCGGCGGCGGCGGTTGCGTCTTCGCGGCGGGTTCGTTCTCCTCCAACAGTGCGGCGTACTCGCGCACCTCGGGGAGGTGCTGGTCGAGCGGACGGCCGTCGTCCGCGGCGGCGCTCGGGCAGGCGAAGCGGAGGCCGACACGCCAGTGGTCGCCGGCGGGGACCAGCAGGAACGGGTAGACGCGGCACGCCAGTGGCTTCGCGGCGGCGCCGAACTTCGCATGGATGCGGCAGCGGTCGCCTTCCCCGAGGAAGACGCAGGCGCCGTCGGGGCGGTGGTTCAGGGTGGTGCCACGGGCGTCGAACAGCGGCGTGCCGAGGTCCCAGCCCTGGGCTTCGATCCGCTCGCGCTCGTCGGCGCTCACGGGGATGCTGTACGACCGGCAGCACGCGGCGCAGCCGCGGCAGTCCCAGTTCTGCGCGACCGGCAGCGAGCGCACGGGGAGCGGCATGGCGGTATTGTATCCGCCGCTCGCGGCGACGCACGCATCGCCGCAAGCGGCGGACTCAGGCCGACCGTCGCAGCGGCAGCGTCGCCGGCGGCTCATTCGCGCCCGCGGCCGCCGCGTACACCGCCCGCAGTTCGGCTGTCAGTTCGCGCCCGCGCCGCTTCATCGCGCGGTCGGCCGCGGCGAACAGCCCCTCCATCTCCATCGGCACGGTGCCGTCGGGGCCGGTTCGGGCGAACCCCGGGATGCTCCGCGGCGCCAGCCGCCCCGACGGCAGCACCGCCGCGAACGGGCCGACCACCGTTCCCGCGTCCAGCAGCACGCCGAGGCCGGTCCGGGCGTGGTCGCCGAAGACGCTCCCGACCTTGAGCCGACCCGTGTCGATCACCTCGCCGTTCAACTTCACGGTTACCGGCCGGTAGTCGCAGCGCAGGTCGGCGGTGCCGGTCGCGGCGGCGAGATTCACCCACTCGCCGACGTAGCTGTGACCGAGGAAGCCATCGTGGTACTTGTTCGCGTAACCGAGCACGACGCTGGCCTCGACCTCGCCGCCGACCCGGCAGTGCGGCCCGAGCGTCGTGCCGGCCTTCACCTTCGCGCCGAACAGCTGCGTGTGCGGCCCCACAGCGCACGGCCCCTCCAGCCGG